>Ga0126342_10016292_pt1 | contig 12965 bp, 10 predicted proteins | sample Cyp1metagenome_FD_92528 | JGI IMG/M metagenome (GOLD analysis project Ga0126342, IMG submission 92528) | Coral microbial communities from Lord Howe Island, Old Settlement Bay, Australia - Cyphastrea 1 metagenome | ecosystem: Host-associated > Invertebrates > Cnidaria > Coral ... | reverse complement strand
GGGGGGGGGTACTAAAATGACTAGCAATCTCCTGAAGAATCAGGTAACGGGGCTGGCCGCCCTCCCCTTTACTTCGTAAAGTAAAACTCAAGGTAGCCCCTCTGGAGCTACCTTTCGTGACTATGCATAAATAGCAGCAATCTCGCCCTTTCACTTGTTAAGTATTAACACTGCAACTACGGACTATGAACAATTTGAATATGCGTAGTTGATACTATATTGAATATTAAGTAACAATGATCAACTGTTAACTACAGTATTAGTGATATGAACTATAACTCTTCAACTATTGACTAATCTTGATAATTATTATCATATATGTTCATTCTATGCTTGTTGTAATCTATTATGTTATCTTTATTGTCTATTGGTATCTATCATGTTTATTTATTAGTGCTATGATTGTAAGTTATTATCAAACATGTAGGATCCTACTCATACTAAACACAGGTTAATTGCAGTTAATAACTGATGTTAATATTTGGTATACGATAAACATGTGTTAACAAAGGGCTGATCGCTAATGTTAATAGTTGATGGGGAATGATATGCTGGTTGTTAGCTGTTCTTATTGTTAGCAAGTTTAAACAATATTGAACGGTCAATAGTTAAAGAAAAAACTCACTAGTTGATAGCTGATAAATCTGATGAAATATAACTACAAACTACTACCTATATTACTACTAATTACTATTGTCAGTCGGTAATGTTCACTATTATTGATTATCAACTATTGTTATTAACTTTTATTATTAACTAGTATTATTTGCTAGGAACTAATTGCTACAGAGTTGAACTCACTATAATCTCAACCTATACAGTATTAAATTACTTGAAGCTGGCTTAAATATTTCAAAGTTATATCTATAGTTGAATTATCAAAATACTAGTAAAACTTCATCATCAGTTAAATAGGGGTGCATATTTTTTTTGTTTTTTTTGTTTTTCAGCCTGGGGGACTTCCTTGCTAGTTGCTACATTTTGGAGCCAAAACATGTACTTTGCTGAATTTTGGAGCTAAAATTTGCCTTTTTCACTGTTCATCGAGTTTTCCATGGTGTTCATTGGTTTACCCAAAGTTTTCATCGATTTTTCCATAGTTTTCATTGAGTTTGCCATGGGTTCAAATGATTTTTGCATGGTTTCAATCGATGTTTCCATGCATAACATGCACATGGTGAACATGTAGAATATAGGTTGAAGCTCACCCGTGGTGGGTCTAAATAGTGGCATTGGATGCTATCATAGTGTTGGTTGGTTTCGGGTTTATTTAGGGTTGGTTTAGGGTCATTTAGGATTGGTTTAGGGTTTATTTAGGATCGGTTTAGAGATTTGGTTTAAGGTTTATTTAGTGTTGGTTTAGGGTTTATCCAGAGTATTTTAGGGTTGGTTTAGGGTTTATTTAGGGTTGGTTTAGGGTTAATTTAAGGTTGGTTTAGGGGTTTATTTAAGGTTGGTTTAGGGTTGGTTTAGTGTTTCTTTGGGGTTGGTTTAGGGTTCATTTAGGGTTATTTAGGGTTGGCTTAGATTGATTTAGGGTTGGTTTAGGGTTTATTTAGGGTTGGTTTATGGTTGGTTTAGGGTCCTTTAGGTTTGGTTTAGGGTTGGTTTAGGGTTTATTTAGGGTTTATTTAGGGTTGGTTTAGGGTTTATGTAGGGTTGGTTTAGGGTTTATTTAGGGTTGGTGTCAGGTTTATTTAGTGTTGGTTTAGGGTTTATCCAGAGTTATTTAGGGATGGTTTAGGGTTTATTTAGGGTTGGCTTATGGTTGGTTTAGGGTCCTTTAGGTTTGGTTTAGGGTTGGTTTAGGGTTTATTTAGGGTTGGTTTAGGGTTCATGTAGGGTTGGTTTAGGGTTGGTTTAAGGTTTATTTAGTGTTGGTTTAGGGTTTATCCAAATTTATTTAGAGATGGTTTAGGCTTTATGTAGGGTTGGTTTAGGGTTTATGTAAGGTTGGGTTAGGGTTTATTTAGGGTTATATAGGGTTGGTTTTAGTTTTTCTTTAGGGTTGGTTTAGGGTTTATTTAAGGTGTATTTAGTTTTGGGTTTATTTAATAGGGTTTATTTCAGGTTATTTAGTGTTGGTTTAGGGTTTATTTAAGGTTCATTTAGTGTTGGTTTAGGGTTTATTCAGGGTTATTTAGGGTTGGCTTAGGGTTTATTCAAGGATTGGTTTAGGGTTTATTCAAAGTTGGTTTAGGGTTTATATAGGGTTGGTTTAGGGTTATTTATTATAGGGTTAGTTTAGGGTTTATTAGGGTTGGTTATGTCGGGTTGGTTTAAGGTTTCCTTGGGGTTGGTTCAAGGTTTATTTAAGGTGTCTTTAGGGTTGGTTTAGGGTTTATTAGGGTTATTTAGGGCTATTTAGGGCTATTTAGGGTTGGTTAAGGGCCTATTTAAAGTCTGTTGAGGGTTGGATTAAGGTACATGTAGGGATACAAGGTGTGCATATAAAGATAGATAGATAGATAGATAGGTAGATAGATAGATAGATCGATAGATGGATGGATGGATGGATGGATGGCCGGCTGGCTGGATGGATGGATGGATGGGTGGATGGATGGATACAGATTAGATCGATAGTTTAGACATATTAGACAGATTAGATAGATTAGACAGATTAGATAAGGTTAGCTTAGATAAGATAAGATTAGGTTAGGTTAGATTAGATAGATAGATAGATAGACAGATAGATAGGTAAAGCCACAAAAGTCACACGCACACACCAAAGGCACAGAAGCCACAAAAGCCACAAAGCCAGGCTGGAAAAAATGTTTTGTTTAAGCCCCCCGTTAAATAGTGTGCGGTGGTTTGGGGATAAATATTGTAATATCAATTAAATTATTAACTATCATCTAAAGCAGGTTTCTCTATTTATTTCAATCTTGACTAATCAACTATCATTCCCATTCTTATTACAGTTGGATTGTTGTATCAACTACACACACTATGTGTCACGCTTATACATTATGATCATTATGGATATGACTATCATAATGATGATGATGATGATGAGGATGACAAGGAGGGTAATCATCATGATCAGCAGGAGCAGGATGCTGATGAGGAGGAGATTCAACCATTAACCGCGCTTTCACTGTGGTATGAAATCGGTTTTGCTTACTTACTACCAGCAAAAAAAACAGATATGGCTATGAGTCAAAACCCTGGGACACTAGGTAGCTTAATTAAATAGCTGGCTAGTGGTTGTTTATTACTCCAAAGATGGTCACAATGGGTTTTGACATATATCCATATCGGTGAAGTGAACGAACGGATATGATCGAACTGTGTACTGCAACTGTGTATCTCGTGTGCACACCAAGCAGCTTCGAGCATTTTCACCTCGAAAGTGCATGATGGCTCAGAGCGTTGAAACTTCACCAAGGGTCAGTTGATGTTTGTTGCCTACGATCTTGCTTCTCTCAACGGTCGAGAATAGGAATATCAAGAACCAAAGTTGGGATGTGTATAATCTACACATCTATGTAGTACAACTACTCATCTAGATACAGTAGTTGTATAATAGTTATCAGCTATGTATACATATTTATACAACCCTAAGTTGGAAGCCCGAAATGGAGACGTCGTCTAAACCAGTGGCTTGCTGCTGCACTGTGCAATCCTCAAGAGTGACATCCGCAGGTTGGAAAATCTACCTCGGGAAGAAACATGGAACAGTATTCATAGCTCGTCAAAAAACCTGGAGAGTTTAGGCCCCATTCTGTGGGCTGACACCTTTAACGAAGTTTGAAACTCACCGTCCTTACCAGTTTCTACACCAGTTCTGACGCGGTTCCTCTTAAAAACACCGTCCTTTAGGGGCGTAGCTCAACCGGCATTTCGCCACGATTTCAAGTGATGGATGGTTCAACCAGTATAATTCAACCAGCACTTGCAGCGGAAAATCATTTGACAACATATAATCCTCAACAAAAATGAGAAATCATTAAAATTACCCTCTGGTAATTTAACATAGCTATTGAAAATCACCATTTTTAATAGGTAAACCATCTATAAATGGGCCATTCTCCATGGCTATGTTAAATAACCAGAGGGTAACCATACTTAACCCCCAAAAAAATGGCCGAAAATGGTATCTGGGAATCTCGTTGAATTCGCGGCATGATCCAACTCTCCAAGTCATGGCCCAGGCACCGTTTTGGTTCGAAAGGTCTTGGGCTCTCCAGTGCGAGGGCTTGCAGGGTTCAGATGCTGGAAGCCAATCCTGACAGCTGGGACATCAAAATGGGATATGTTGAGGAACTATCTACGAAAATGCTGATCGTTGGATATAAAGTTAGTGAGATTGAGCAAGAACCGGTCGGATTTTTAGGGAAGCAGCAAACGTTAAGGAACTGGTTCGGTGTAAACAAGTTGCCATCATTCGCCCAGAATGCTTGTAAAAAAATACAGGGTTACTCGTCTTTTTTGAGTCACCCACCAGTGGAAAAAAGACATCTATGTCCTGCTATTCCGAGTACCTGCCCAACCAACCCTGGCTGGAAAAGTGCGATGTTTCAGCGAAAATCATCTACAACTGGGGCTGGATGGGGCTGGCAATAGATATCATCCGACATCATTAGGCCCTCTACTGCCAAAAATCCAACAAACAATGAGGGCAACGTCCATGCTGGGATTATGCCAATTTTGAGAGAAGGCCAACCTTTTCCTGCCAGAATAGGTTTCAGGCAACCTTCACAGGATCCCAGCTTTGGATTTCAGGGTGGTATTTCCATGGTTTCCTGTAAGTCTCCTTATAGGTATCTTGACATGGGAATGGGTCAAAATCCAAGGTGGATTCTGCTCATTTTGCTGTATTGCTTGCATCCATTTTGGGGTACCCGGATGACTTGACACATACCCATAATGTCCATAATCAACAAGCGATACTTGATTCTTGATACCACACCCACAATCCAACAACTCCAGTTTACCTCCCTTAGGGTAGAGTATCAAAAGAAAATCCGTATATTTGATAGTAAAATCCATGGAAGATCCCGTTCCGCTTGAGACTTTCCCAAGAAAACCCATCCATTGCGCCAGGGCGCTCTTGGAGGGCTCGGCGCTCCGCCGGCCCATCACCCAGCGAGATCACATTCTTCCAGCTTCCTGGCGGTTTGGAACACAGATTCCTTCCCCAACCATGGTGGGAATAGCAGAAATTCATGGGAATATACCAACCATTATGATCCATGAATGGATTTAATAATGAAAAACTATATGTTGTAGATGTAGATATACAACCAACAACATGAAACACCCCCCAGAAACCATGGTTTAGTGGGGGATGAAATCACATATATGGGACCATGCTGGGGTGTTTCATATGAACCGGGGATGGGATTGTAGATATGCACCAGAACCCCCCGTGAAGCCACTGAAATAAATTGTCGTATATTGTCGCTATAGTTTGGGAAAAAACGCAAGGATACCAAAACAAAATAGAAAAGACAACCACGTTTCCTTTTTAGGTGGCTCAGGCAGTCACACATAGTTTAGCCACTTGATGCTGGGTTAACCTTTGGCGCCGCGCTGCAGCGATGTTTGATTACGGGATGACATGACAATATATGACAATCACTAATTAGTGTTGGTCAACAACTCTTGGGATGTGATGATATGATCAACAATACTGGGAATCTGTATACAAATATGTATATATATATAAAGATAGGTGGGTAGAACAGGGGAAAATCGCCTCAAATCACAGGAAAAATGTGAAATATATTGAAATATATCCTCAATATCATTAGTGAATTAGTGTAGCCAAGTGGAGGTCACCTTTGATAATTGGGAGAATAAGAAACCATTGAGGTCTGTAGCCTATGACCAAAGGATCTATGATGACCATCTGGATGTCTATACCGTCCATACCATGGTCCTTTCTTGTAGAACTTTCGAAGGAGCCGTTCCATCGACTGGCCGGGGCCACCGATGACCAGTGGCTCAGGGGGAAGCTGAATTTGGGGGGTGTCCAGAAGCACTATCAAGGGCTGATATTCCGCTGAAATTTCACTTCAGGAAGTGCTGGTACAGGTTTTGAATGCGTTTCTGCGTGGCATTCTTTCAATAGGTTTGCAACGAAACCAAATGTGAAGGTGTCATTGTATCATGTCAAACTTCTCGTTGGTGTTCCTAGCGTATCTCAAATCCATTGCATCTGGGTAACACGAAATTTGTAAAGCCCATGGATCACTAGTGGTTCCAAAATAGATAATACAATAATTGACAATAATGATATAAATTCTAAAGTAATACAACAACATATGGGGATGGGTCAAAACCCTGGTACCTTCTGTTCACCCCAATTCATAGCTGGGATTTATGGATGTTCATCCCACTAAAAATGGTATTAATAGGTATTGATCCATAGCCAGTTCATTATTGATTGTCATGATTAACCACTATTAACCACTATTAATATAGATTATCCCATTATTAACCATTATTAACCATAAGTAAATAAACCCTAAATCAATGAACAAATTATTCCATCCCAAGGGGGCCCTTCCTTGGTGGCCGGTGGTGCTTTGGAGCTTTGGAAGCCCATGAAAAACATGGAAGCCTCATGTCTTTTCCCTCCGTTCTTTGTGGCTTAAGTAATCACAAGTAATCCCTTTCTTTTCCTGAAAAGGGCCGTGGTTACCCAGTAATTGGTTAAAATCCAAATGTTTGTTCGTGTTGGTCAACCAATTCTGAGGTCAATACATGTTAATCCCCCCATTGTTCCTGGTCATGTTCCCCATGTATCCATAGTTGGGTTCGTTAATTTCCCAACTCCTCCATTCGGGTTTGTCTGAAACTAGGGTGTGCAAAAAATTGACGGTTGATCATAATTGTCCTTGTTAAAGTTGCAATTTGTTGGATATACCGTCTACCCTATTTCCGGACAAACCCAGTGTGTGATGCTTGGTAACCCCATATATCCACATGATCCTGGTCAATACTCCCAGTATATCCCAGTATTGCTGGCCAGTTTCCCCAGTATATGCTGGATTTTTTTCAGACAAACCCAAATATGATATTGTTAGTTGATTATATCCCTATCATATCCCCATTCTATCCCCAAATTTTGATGGTTTATAAGAACCCCATGTTCAGGCACACTCAAATATCATTTATCATCATTATCGATTGATGATTATAGTTGTAATCATAGTCATCATGTTTAAACCAATTGCAATGAATCATATGATCTTAATCAAGGTACAATGAATATACTCATTCCTCAATCCAATCTTATCCATTAATTATCATAGCAATTACAGTTGGATTGGATGGTATCTCTTTAGTTAGATGCTATAAATAAATGGTCATGTCCCTAGAAGTCCCTATATATCCATGTAATTTATCGTATTGCAACTAATCACAATGGTAATCATGGTACCATGAATATAATCATTCATTCCCCAATCCAATATTATCCATTAATGATAATGGTAATTACAATTGATGAATATTTCTGGCAATTACAATCGTCTGTTATAATCATCATACAGTCATCCATGGTAATTGTAAACAATATATTGGAATAATTATAATAAACAATTTTGGTGTATCCCCATTTATGGAAATCCCCATATAATCATCCGTAATAATGGTCAATTGATGAATAATGCTGGCAATTACCATCATTTACTATAATCATCATATAATCATTCATAAATATCCATAAATATCCATAGTATATTTATATAATAATAATAACGAATATATCATATATATATAATAAATATAATAAAAAATAAAAATAATTAATAATAATAATAAATAATAAATATATATATATATATAATAATTCTAATAATAATACCCTCTGGTAATTTGTTACATAGCTACTGAAAATGGCCCAGTCGAAATAGTGGTAATTTACCCAGCTAGAAAATGGCTGGATCTTTCCAGTTCGCTATGTTAATTTACCAGAGGGTAATGATAATAAATAATAATAAATATATATATATATATAATAATTCTAATAATAATAATGATAATAATGGTAACCATCATTGGAATGGGGAATTGGAACATCCGATGGCCTTCTGCTTCTTCCTTGCATACGCCATCTCCCGGAGCATCTCATACTCCGCCGGGCTGGGATCGATGAAAAAGTCATCGCCATGAAACGCCCTGGGAGGACGGTGGGTTGCTTAACATCCTAAGTTTTTGCTTAAAATCCTGATTGTTTGAATGGAAATCCTGAGTTCTTTGTGAACATGTTTTTGGCAAAATCATGATTTTTGTAAAGTTCTCAAACATATTTCTATTGCTAAGGTCATTTAAGTCACTTGTTGGAAAGAAGCTTGTTGCTTGTAGCACTCATTGTTTACCGCTTAGCTTAGCCGATGGACCCAGGGTTGTCGTCCACTGTTTCAGGTGCTAATCCTGAAGGTCCCATCGAAAAGCTTGTGAACAAATCCAACCAATTTCCGGAATGAATGTTTTTGGACATTATATACATAATATATATATATATATAATGTATATATATATAATCATGTATACATAAATTTCTCATGAATTCTGTTTACGTACATGATACATAGATCTAGCGTTTTCGGCCATTGCCGTCCACAGCCCAGGCGTATGTCCAAGTCGATGCTGTCCCAGCTGCTTCTCTTCTCTGGCGTAGAGGACAGTAACGGAATGCTTCTCCCAGACTTCTGTCCTCGCTCGCTGCCCAAGACAGTCCAGCCAGAGGACGTAACATATGTGCTTTCAATATCTTTCAATTCCGAATTTGGCTATACACTCAAATTGTCATTTTTGGTGAAGAACGTCATTCATATGTGTATATGTATATAATAAATATTTTATACAGTATATTAGTATATATACACATATATATTGTGTGTGTGTGCGTTGCAACTAATATCATGTTGTGTCCCAGCTTCTCGGCATTATAAATCATGGTGCCCAACTGCATCCCCCAAAATATGATGAATGGACCTGGCATTCTGAGGTCGTGACAAACGTGGAAGAAAGGCGCGCATGGTTCGGAGCTGCCACGGACGTTGCGCCAACGTTACACAACCTGAGGTTTCCTGGAGGTATCCCCAAATCATCCAAGTAAATCATCCAAGTGATTTGACGAGTTTAGTTTATTGAAACCCATGGTTTTGGGGATCCCCCCCATTTTAGGAAAGCCTCATATATCTTCTACAGGATAGAATTAGGATCATCAAGCCATGGTATTTCATGTTTGGGGATGGAACTGCTTGGGGAGTTTGATGTTGTTGGCTCACCAGGTGGAATGGGACTATAAGTAAGTCCCATCAAGGTCATAGATTTAGCAGTGTTCAAAAGCCTCTGTCATTCCATTGTACCAGTACTGCTTAGCAAATTATGGAAATGCCCAGTTCATGGATGAAGTGATAATCCCCAAGTTTGTTGTGGATTCCAGAATCCTGCACCAGTTGATAGATTGGGGATTATCCGATGAAATAATCCGAGTATTCACAGCGTTTCAAAGTTACCAAAAAAAAAATCAAATGGTACAGGATTTCTTCCATCAGGATTGGGTCATCCGCGAACCAATCATCAACCAACAGGGGCTTCGACCACCAGAGCCCTTTCAAAAGCAGGGAGCTCACTCGTCCCAGTGCACTCGCTGAGAGAAAGAATGACTCTGCAATGGCGTCCAGCTCTTCAAGAAATGATAGCCTGAGTCCACTGCAACACATGCAGGAAAGCACCGATATTTGATGCTGCAGTTTTTCAAAAAATGACTTCCTGCAAGTCTTCACTGAAAGCAATCCAGTGAAAGGTGAAACCAAAGCATTGTTAACCCAGGTGCAATCTTGCAGCGATAATCCGATTGCAAACGTTGGTTTCCTGGTTCTCTGGTTCTTGCATCCTTGTATATATGCTCACAGACCACGCTGGTTCCAAAGGAAATGGTTCCTCTTAGACAGAAACACTCTGAAATGGTCGGTATCGTTCGCTCCCGAATTTTAATTCCCAAATACTTGGTTGTTTATGATACAGTACATGGGTTTGTCATGGTTTTTCTGAACCTAGGGTACCTCGAAGTTGAGACGATATTGTCACAACTTCCCCATTCGAATGATCCATGGACATATTCGTAACTTTTCGGAACAAACTCAGATCCACTAGCCCTTCAGTAATACTGGTATCCCAGTATATTCCAAAGCATATCCCCAATAATATCTGGGTACTGTAAATTATAATATTTCACTAACCTGAAGTAAGGCCATTTTGGGATGATTCCCCTTACTAACCATGATTCCAGTGAGGTCGCAGTGAGATCGTTATAATTTACCCAGATAATATCAACTAAACATGATTTCTGGATCGTCTCCTCATGTTTCATCATGGTTTTCATGATAGTTGATGATGGCTGAGTCTCTATGTTTACTGGAAAAATGTACCCCAAAAATTTTCGCATGATATCCCATAAAATGCCAATGATGGTCAGCTTAACACCAAGTGTTCATAGTAAAATCTCCATGTTGCATAGTAAAACCTTAATCTATCTTCATCTGCAATAGTAAAACCTTCATTTTGCATAGTAAACCCTTTTGTTCATGGGTAAACTAACATGTTTCACAGATAAAACCCAAGTCTTTTCATGGTTTTCAAAGTAAGACCTTTTTCTTTAACAGTAAAACCATGTAAAACCTCCATTTTGCACAGTCATTTGTCATACAAAACCACCATTTCTCACAGGTAAACCTCCCATTTTAAGCCTCGTCCAAGCGGCTCTTCCTGCGACAGCGCCAAGTCCTGGCGGCACGGATCCTCGCCGAGCTTGGTGGCCTGGAACCACTGGCAGAACCACTCCTGCCGCTTTTGGGGAAGGCCCCGGTAAAAGTCAGGGTTGGAGATGGATAAGCTATATATATATACACAAATATATATATATATAATGCATCATGTTACATACATTACATACATTACATATATATATGATTATATATGTAATGTATGCAAACGTCTGCATGTTATGTATACATATGTCATACATTGTATTACATATACACACATAGCCGGCAAGAAAAAATAGGAGTATACGTGCAATAAATTGATAAAATTTGGGCGACCGATTGAACACACATATCATCATATATCAGTTGTAAGTTCTGTTGCGGCTCAGGAGGTAGAACTTATGATTTGTTGCACCTAAAAGTCGATCGTAATTAGTCGTAATTTGAACCATCCAGCCTGTTGATCCATTCCCGGAAAAACGGCTCCTGACACCCCGTGAACACTCGTTGGTCCACAACCCATCATCCCCATCCCCATCATGGTAGCGTCAGCATCAACCCAATATATATATATAACCAATCCAAAGATATCCTAAGCACCAATCAATAACATGAACAACCATTCAACTGACCCCTGCTCACTTGGAGGCTTCGCAACAAGATCCGGGAGCGCTACTACCGTGCTCCTTATTTTGTATCCAGCTGGTAGGGAAGATGGTGTCATCCCAGTCAACAATAATGATGACACCTGAGGCCGCAAGAAACGCTGCGAGGGTCAGAGTTGAAGTTGGGGATTTGGAATTGAAGATCCACCATTTTTGAATTAGGTTGGAATGGATCTGTCACATTGATTTCCAACCCGAGGAAAAACCTGCTCGTCATATTAGGACCCTTCCTGTGAATGTGCATCTTCCACACTTAGGGACCTGATCAAGTGTCAACACTTGTCTGTTTGAGCAACAGCCAACCTCTTTTTTGCAGGGGCAAACAAAACTTACTTCAGAACCTCATTCCAAGATATCAGGGCATTGATCAAAGCCTACTATACCACAATTATTTGGCGGCTATGTGAACATCCATAGATCCCAGCTATCTTGAGGTTGACCAGCATGAAGTCCACCTAGGTGCCATGACCTTCCAAAACATTCCAAGGCACTCTCCGGCTGTTTCCATCTGGCACTGGAACTTGCCACCGAGGTCTTGGACAGTTGTCTCAGGGCAGGCAGGGCTGCAGCTCGCTGGCCCTGGCAGTCCTCGTCCTCCGCATCGTCCTGCGGCTCCGCGGAGAAGCCCCAGGTCTTTTCGCGGCGATGCGCCACCGGGGTTGGAGGGTCCTGGTCCTCAACCAAGGTGGGAACTGTTCCCAAGGTGGCACGCCGTGCTTGGGCCAGATGTAGGTCAAAGTGTTCGAAGTGATCCAAGGTGCCTGGTGGATTTATGTTGGCATTTGGTGAGTGAATCTGGGATGAACTAGTAATGAAACTGCATCAGAACCCATCAAAACCTGGATGTTTCTCATGAAAACCACAGGAATCCATAGGGAAAACAGCGAAAAATGTTGCCCAAGGCAACAGCTCCGAGATACTGATGGCGGGAGTGCTAAATCTACGCCTGTCGTGACCATGTCGTAGATCTTGAAGGATTCGCGCAGCGGCACCCGGAAACTGTTCTCGCGCAATCAACCTCCAGCCGGTGGTTCACCCTACAACCAGACTGTTGGCGCGGATCAAAAGAAAACAGGGCAACTTTCAAACAAGCCTCGCCCAAGTCACTCGGAAGATTTTTTTGGATTTGACCGCTCTCTGTTTGATCCAAACCCCAGTACACAATTTCTCTCACCAATTGCTCCGCGATCACCCACTCTCCTCATGCATTTCTTTTGAAATCCCCTTTGTTCCAAGACATCAAAAATGTACATAATATTATATATTATTATATAATTATATTACGTATATTCTATTATACTATATCAAATTATATTATATTATGTTATATTATGTTAAATCATATTATACGATATTATATCATATCATAACATAGACCCGGGCAAGCCGGCGGCGGAAGTTTCCCAAACATAAATGACCTATAGTTCAAAGACACCCTGTCCCGACCGTCTCCTTCCCTCGACAACCGTTTGATTTTTTCAGCGAGAGACGAAGCAAAGTCTTCACACTCCACACTCCACACTTCACACTGCACTCTTCGCACTCCAAACTTCAAACTTCACACTCCACACTT
>Ga0126342_10016291_pt1 | contig 12966 bp, 8 predicted proteins | sample Cyp1metagenome_FD_92528 | JGI IMG/M metagenome (GOLD analysis project Ga0126342, IMG submission 92528) | Coral microbial communities from Lord Howe Island, Old Settlement Bay, Australia - Cyphastrea 1 metagenome | ecosystem: Host-associated > Invertebrates > Cnidaria > Coral ... | reverse complement strand
TTACCTTACATTACCTTACATTACCTTACATTACCTTACATTACCTTACATTACCTTACATTACCTTACATTACCTTACATTACCTTACATTACATTACATTACATACATACATACATACATATATATATATATGATTATATGCCTATGCTTAAAGATTTGATAAATTCCCAGCCATCCAGCCCTTTCAGGGCGCCAAGGCACAGCGCAGACGGTCCCTTTCGACAGGATGGAGGCAGGCGCCAGGGATCCGTCAACAGCGGAGCTGCGTGCTGCCCAGCCTGCCACACCAGCCTTGCAACGGACCCCGCTGGGGCGGCTCTGTAAGGGGTTATACCACGGTTTATTATATGAATATCTAAGTATTAAATAACTGGATATCTGGTTTCTATGTGTTTCTATTGTGGATGAAAGATAAAATCCCTGTGAAACCGGGTTTTTTACATAATGATCATCCGACGGGGTAATTCTTATGGCTTAACCCAAGGAATCTGATGAAATCTGATGAAATCTGATGGTCAGTGCAACTTCAGAGGGTATAGCCAAATTGCCCAAATTGCCATGTTTCGGCAAACTTCACAGGTGTTTTCTTCTGAGAGGCTTTGCTCTTAGCAAGAGTGTATAGATCTACCACAAGAATCCTGCAGAAACCTTCATGTTTTTTCGAGCTTTTAAATCTATACATATCAGGTCTAAAACGATGCTCCAACTGCTTTTTCCCACAAGTGTCAGAGTCTTATGATTTCAGTAGTTGACCTTCAAGGCCCCGTGCCCCCGACAACCCAGGTGCTGCAACTGCTCCAACAAACCGAAGAATGGCCATGTCGATTGTCCTGGGTCCCAGCAACAGCAACGCAACACTTAAACTATCCGTAATGTTTCACATCGCCAAAGTCTCAGGAAAACAAATCTGGTAAACTAAATCAATGAGATATGTGTATATATATATACTGTACATGTGTGTGTGTGTTCAGCGAGACCTCAAAGTCAGTATGTCGTTGGTACAAACCAGGACAGTCCAGCTTTTGACAGCTTTATGAGGTCTGAAAATGGGATACCCAGTGATAGCTTGATGGTTAATCATCATCCATTAAAGTTGCATGTTTTTTGGAATCCCCAATTTTGGGACAAAGCAAAATATCATATCAAGCTGGTGATATAAATAATATTACATCACATCATATCCCTATAAATATCCCCAATTTGGTGGTTGGTTTATACCCTCAATAATTGGTGACTTGTTGGATAAACCCCAGAATTTCATAGTCAACCCCCATCCATGTTGGTTGGATAAATGAGCCCTGCCAAATACCCCTATCCCATTCATTGTATCGATTCTTTTGTAGGTATCCCAATTGTGGGGTATAACAATTCCCGATCAACCACTTAGTAGAACCTCTTATATGACCCTCTTGCAATCTAACATAGCCATCAAAATGGCTCAGTTACAGATGGTTGACCTATTCAAAAATGGTGTCTTAGATTCCCAGAGGGTAGATCATAGACCATCAATATTCCATGAATATTCTATTCTATCTCCATCAAAACCACCATGATTGTTGCTGAAACCAGCCATTTCCATATTTGGATTTAATGTATAGCTGCCATATCCAGGTTATTAAATCAGAATTCCATACAAATCCCCCATTTTTCATGGTTAAACCAATGGTTCAACCACCTTTAACAGCTGAACTCCACCGGACCTGTGCCCTGCCCGGCTTTCCTGATCGCAGTGCCAAGGGATTCAGCTCCCGAGCAGCTCGGCTGGCCAAGTCCAGCAAAGAAGCCTCGGGCCGCAGATTTCATCGGGAAGATCTGTGGATATGATGATTGATCATAGATAATGTGCATATAATACATATATATAGTATATAGTATATAGTATATATTATATATTATATATGTATATAGTGTGTGTATATATATAATGTGTATGTATATATATAGTGTATGTATATATATATAGTGTGTATATATATATATATATTATATATATAGTGTGTATATATATACACAGTGTTTATACGTATATATATATATATAGCTTTTATATATATAGTGTGTATATATATATGTGTGTATATAGTGTATATATATAGTGTATATATATAGTGTATATAGATAGTGTATATAGATAGTGTATATAGATAGTGTATATATATATGTGTGTGTGTAGTGTGTATATATATATGTGTATTATATATAGCGTATATAGCAGTGTGTGTATATATAGTATATAGTATATAGTATGTAGTATATAGTATATCGTATATACTAGATCGTATATACTATATCGTATATAGTATATCGCATATAGTATATCGTATATAGTATATAGTATATCGTATATGGTATATGGTAAATGGTATATAGTATATAGTATATAGTGATGATGTATGTCTATGTGTATATGTGTAGTAATGATTGACATACAAATAAATTAAATGATATGATGATGCTATCATCGATATGATTGAATTGATATTTCATCGGTATATATGAATGTATATAGGAATGATGCTGAATAGATAGCCATTTGTTAATCCAGGATGGGCCACCAACTGTGGTGCAAGGTTCATCAAACATGGCTGGCTGGGAAATTTGCTACAAATGGTTATTTATCGTCGGACTAAATGGTTTTGATTTTCAATAGACAACTTTGAGCACCCAGAAACTGGGGATGGTTTACTACTAAAAAGTGTTGATGGTCCCCTTCTCAAATTTTGACCCACTCCCAGGTAATATGGCGCTGGTTTACTGATGCAATGAGAGATGAACAAACTACCACGTGTTTTTCGCAGTTTGACCAAGTGGCACGCCGCTCGTCCATGATCAGTGACAAATATAGAACCATCGACAGTAAACCTTCCACGCAGTCACGGTAGTTTGCTTTGAACCACTCCTCAGTTTCATGCAAGAAAACACTGGGGAAAAAAAAAAAAAAAACAAGCAGTCTGCTCAATTTTATTCGGGTGTACAGTACCCATAAAGTTGCCTTTTTTATCTTTTTTCGTCCAAAGAGCAAAGATCTCGTACTGTGTCAACTCGAACATGGCAGGACTGAAGTTTTCCAGATACTCCTGACAGGTGACCGCATCCCTGTCACTGGGAAGGTCTCCGTGATTTGCTGCTGAAACCCAGTCTGCCGGGCATTTGGGAAAATATCAATATACTGATTGGAAGGAAGATTTGCAAGCGTCCTTGTTCGAATCTGATCTTTTCTTGCCCAAAATCTCCTCTTTGCTGCTGAAAATCCCATGTCTGCATATTTTTTAACCTCAAAAGTTTCTCTGATGACCCCCCCTCCCCCATTTTTCCCGCTCAAAAAGGCCCCATGTTTCAGGTCCTCCTGCGAGGCTTCCAGCAAGGCTTCATGGAGCCTTCCCCAGCGCTCGCCTTGGCAGCTTCGCGCCGCGCTTGGCCTTGCGTTCGGGGGCTGTGGCGATGGCTATTCAAATGGGATGAATTGACAAAAATATGGGAATACTGAGCAAACAACACGGGGAATAAGATATTCAGAGCGAAAATGATAATGATGAAAAGATTGAGCAATAATCATGATCATGATCATGAATGGGTATATACTAATTATAACCATCACCCAATGATCAAAACAAACAATAATGACAATATATATATATACAAATAAATAGTTATTTGGGGAGAATTGTATTTAGGGATATTGCAAAGCTACAAGGTTGATATGTTTTTGGGAAATATCATGTATTTATATGATTACTTACCATCTTAGGAGGGGCAAGAACATCCGGCTATACCAGCAAGTTTGGTCAACTATGGTAAATATGATAAGACTTTTCGGCAGCATATCATGGCATATCAATGTGGGGATAATCATAGGAATAAATTGCATGAGGATAAATATGCAGGGTAAATGTTCGATGTCTTCTTTTTTCCCCACAGGAGAAGATAGGGGACAATCGTATGGGCTGTTCCCTGTAACGGGCAAGGAATATTGAATATGAAATGAGACAACCAGAAATGAAAGCTTGCCCAACCGATCATACTGGATCGGGATTTGGGATCTTGGTGTCAAACTATCCCAGGCCGTACATCCGCAAGCTAAGGTTCTGCGCACTGAATATATCTATGATTATCTATGTGTATTCTGTATATATACATATAATCATACAATTATATTATATCATATCATATTATATTATATTATATATTATATTATATTATATTATATTATATATTATATTATATATTATATTATATTATATTATACTATATTATATTATATTATATTATATTATACTATATTATATTATATTATACTATATTATATTATATTATATGATATTATACTATATTATATTATATTATATTATATATTATATTATATTATATTATACTATATTATATTATATTATATGATATTATACTATATTATATTATATTTTATTATATTATATTATATTATATTATATTATATTATATTATATTATATTATATATACTATATTAGATAATATTATACTATTATATATATATTATTAATATTATACTATACATTATATTATACTATACAGGACGACAACGCACGGACTCAAATCCCACTTTGTTGCTCATGTGCAAGAAACAAGTTCATACAGTATCCTATGCTATCTGGGGAGGATCGTAATGAACTAGCCATTCACAATTTAACTCTACGATTCCTAATTCTTCATTTGTAAAGTGGTTCAGTGTTTGGGACAGAGACCTGTCTCGATGCCTTCGTAAACGTCATCTATAGCAGAATTCAGTCTGAATGTGCAAGGATTGCGAATCCTTTCATTGATACGAGTTCTTATTGCTTACCCGTGTGAAACTTGGGTAACAAACTCGTGAAACTTGACCACCTGGCTGCCACGGCCGGTGGGTCAGCGGAACTGTTTCCAATCGGTCGTCCCAAGTTTGGATCCGGCTCGCCTGAAAAAAATGAACAGCAACAAGAGCCCCAGAAATGGCCGTCGTTTCTGCCTCCCAGCAAAGCTGGAACACAGGAAGTGTCAATGCCGCCATGGAACATGTTACAAGATGTGGGAGATGTAGGTATGGTTCAAAATCATTCACTCCAAAGTTCTGGATGATTTTAAACAAGATCGGAGCAAAATCTGTGAATAAGTTTTGACCCATACGCATGCTTCGAGTATTTTTGATTAAAAATGCAAGTGACTACAGGCGACTGCCTCCCATAGAAGGTGTGCAGCATCCACTTTCAAAGCTCCCAGTGCTGCACTGCAGAACATGACGCAGCTGGATCTGTATGAAGTTGAAACTATACCTATCCTGAGGAACATGGGTTTTCCGTCAGTTTTATCTGATTCATTTACTAAATCTGCAATGGTGCAAATATGTACATGTCTGTGTATATGCGTATGCATGCATGTGCATGTATGTATATATATACATATATGTACATGATATGTGGAACCCATCCTCAATGTTATCATTCGTAGGTTGTAAAAATCATTCCAATTTGGTAGGCTTTACGATTGAATTACCACATCATATGTAAATCGTTTGACCATGTTTCACCTATGCCAGGATGAATAGACATCAACATGGACTTTCGGTCGCAGAGACTGTGATGCTTGGCTGAACAGCTGCAACAGATACGTGGGTGACGTGATGGAGACACCCATCCAAAAATTGTAGCCAGGCATATGCATCATGCCAATGACATGTGTAATGTGGATATAATATGCAGGCAAAATTGCATCTACGCAAATAAATGGATGGATAGATAGAGATGTAGAGATAGAGATAGAGATTCAGATAGAAATGAGATAGAGATAGAGGTAGAGATAGAGATAGAGGTAGAGACAGTGATAGAGGTAGAGACAGTGATAGAGATAGATAGGGATAGAGATAGAGATAGAAACAAAAATAGAAATAGAAAAAAGAGAGATAGAAATAGAGATATAAATGGAAATAGAGATACAGATATAAATACAGATATAGATACACATAGATGTGGATGTAGATATATGTAGAGATATGTAGATATAGACAGACAGATAGATCGATACATAGATCTTCCAAAGCTGCACCGAGGATCCCAACGGCTTCCCACTGAGCACATCCTGCGTGACTTGCACCATGTTGGCCCATGGAGGAAGCTCCTGCGGGGCGCCAGACATGTATATAGATATATAGATAATTATGTAGATATAATAATTTATCTCTCTATTCTCATGGAGTCTAGGGGGTAAGGGGGGGTAAGTAGCTTGTCATATAAGAGCCTAATAAGGGGTTATCGGATATCCCACGCCAGGGAAAAACTTGTCTTTACTCCCTGGTCCAACCATGAATGAAACAAGAGATCCTTATTCAAGGTTTGTCCAGGGTCGGTTGAAGACTGATCAGGGCTGATTAAGGGCTTATCCAGGGTTTAAAGGATAAGCCTTGGATAAGCTCCCAAGCTAATTTGCCTACCCCCCCCAAATCCCCCAAAAATCCCCAAAAATCCCCCCAACCCCCTAACGTCCCCAACCACCCTCCGATCCTCGCCCAAACCTTCCCACACCCTCCCCAGGCCCTTCCCCTCCGCAGACTCTCCCATACCTTGGTCCTAGGCTCCTTGGCTGAAGACTTAACCAGGCCTTGTTCAGAGCTTAACGGATAAGCATCTATTAAGCTTCTAAAAAGAGCCTTACACAGAAGCCCCTAATGATAAGCTACTTACCCCCCACCCCCTTACCACCCCTAGACTCCATGATATTCATTGTGTTTGTTATTCACCTATTTATTCATATGTAGACAGATGTGTACACATAAATGTACATTGGTTTTCTATACACAGAAAGCAAGAACTTTTGGGTGGATTTGGTGAAACATTCACTACGTCTCCTCCTCCTTGGCTCCATCTTCTCGCGGCTTGGAAGTTGCCTTCAGTTGGGGCAGGGTTTTTAATCCATCTAGTGAGTGGTTCATAACCGCGTCACCTATTTGAATATGGGATGGGCCCAGTTATACAACTTACATATGTAGGGCCGTAGGGTATTATGAAATGACGAACTAGGATGCACATCCAAGTAGGGGCTGCTATGTATGGCAAGCCATAAAGCTCCCGGCTGAAAATACGGCAGCAGCCGCTAGCCTGAAGGACATCAGAAATCCCACTGGTAAAACGGAAGATACCAAGTTTGCTGACAATCCAATCCGGTAGCCTTCTGAGGTCAAAACAGCAGTGCTGCTCCGGCTGCCAATCCAAGCGGCAGGCCTGGACAAACTAAAACAGATCGCAAAGGTGACGAAACAAAACTTGCGGCGGTGCCTTCCATTTCACCACACGAAACAAGGAAACTTTTTGGGAGCTTTGCCACGCAAGAAAAACCACCCATTTGAGTCAAGTCTCCAAGTCTCGACAAACAAAATCACTTAATATATCGAATGATATAGACTTGTATAGAATGATATAGAATTCATTGTATGGAGGTGTCCAAAAATGGGGGTAGCCCTTCATCATCAAAGTCATTAGACCATGACTTTGGTATTCAAACCCGTGGTGACTTGGGGATCCCCCATTTTAGGAAACCAGTTATATATATATAGAATGATATAGAATTGTTATATATATATATATGTATATATATATATATTACATGGATATAGAAAATGATTATACAAAATAACTTATCCTATAGACAATAGACGCATGAGACAGGTTACTGTTTTTGCACGTTCACTCGGCTTCCGGCTGTCACCCTCCGCGAGCATCATCTGAGCACCTCCCAGACTTGGCAAATCGCCTGACACCAAAATACCCAAATCCAACGAACATGTTGGGGGACAAGATTCAAAATGCATGGCAAAATGATGGCAAATGATGGAAAGGCTTCAAAAATCATGCCAAATGTTGGCAAAATAGTCAAAAATCATGGCAAGTGCTGAGGATTTATGAGCTTTACCCATCATATATGGGTAATTCTATATCGGGTCATATATGGGGTCATCATTTGGGGTCACCCATCATGTGGGGTCATCATTTGCCCATTTGCCGCACCTCCGAGACCCAGGGCTCGGTGCCCACGCAGTGACCTTTGTGTCGCCTCAGGACAGGACCAGTGGAGTTTTTGCCAAATGGAAATGACAATCCCATCCCCCTAAACCATTAAACACCTTAAACACTCCCTAAATGGTCCCAATGATTCCCAATGATGTGGAAATTCCCTAAACCATGGTTTTATCTGGGGGTGTTTAATATGAACTGGGGAAGAGATTATAATCATCATTGAATGCATGTTGAATGATACCATACAATGTACATATCAAAGGAGATACAAATCTTATCCAGAATTAAATTCGATATTTACATGTCCCTACAGACCCACGGTTTAATTTTTTCTGCATATATAATATAGATAACTGAATAAACTGCCTTTACAGCCTGTATTTTGGGTATACACAACCTCTACGGCCTACATGTTGAATCTACTTACCAAACAGGCTGTACCCAAGCCCAAAAAATATGTAGAGCAAAGGAACGAGGATGGCACCTTCAATTTTAGGCACCATCTATGTGTATATATATATATATTACATATACAAATATACATATATAAATATACATATGTAATTTAATGCATGCTCTCAAGCACCGAACACCTTTGCGGAGTGCGGCCATCTCCTTACCCCCGGTGTGTCTGAAAGATATGGAAACCAAGATGACAAAGGCAATAGGAAACCATTAGCCAAGTTGAACGTTTGGGGAATCTACAAAAAAAATGATTGGGTTTACCACATCAATGTCAAACCTCGACTCAAGGGGATGACCCCTAAAACCATGATAAGTTACCCAAATGATGATAAATGACTATCAAAAAAAAGGTGTTCCCCCGGCAACTTCATGGCGCATGCCGCCTGGCAAGAGCCATTGGATCCCTTGGCAGAGCGCAACGCACTGTCCAAACGCTCACAATTCGGCAGATAAAACACGAGCAAAACATTGCCGAGGCGGTGGCAACGAAGCAGAAATCCCATCCTTCGCTCAGTGCAAGGTTCCACTTCCAAATTTTGTTTCGATTTTTCTTGTTTTGCTGCCTGTTTCAAACACAACCCATCGGCATTTGTCCTTTAAAAATCAAGGCCATCGCCACACACAGCAAAAAACATGGCAAAATCGACGGACGTCTTGGCAACCTGCGAAATTCCGACGCCATCAGCCATCAGTAATAAAAAAAAATCATTCAAATGCAAGGCAAAATGCATATTTTCACGACAATGTGGTTGCTAGCTTGAAAAAAATATATCCACAATCGCAACGCCAAGTATTCAAAAGACGGCCTCATTGGTGTCACGCCAAGATCAGCCACTGTGCGATTCCTTTGTCGGTTTTATCAATGATCTCAAGCATCCAAAATGACAAGTTGGTTGTCGAGATTAAAGCAAACCTGTAACGGATCAAACACAAAGCATAAATGTTCAAACCACACACAAATATTTGATTTGTAACAACCATTGAGACCCTCATTCGACTGAAAACATCATCCCTTCATTCCAGTGATTCCAGTGAAACCACTGAGGGTTTTTGATCCTCACATTCCAAATCAACAAAAACAAAACAGTCAGCATGTTCAAATCCCATAAAACGATCAAAACCGATGAAAAATCACAACGAAAAACCATGTTATGCCATGAAATCAAAATGAACAATGCACCACATGAACCACAGTGAACCCACAGCAGCGCAGGCGACATTCCAGCGAGTCGGTCCTGACGTCCGATAAGCAAGCTACGTTTTCAAAAACTCTGAAGCCAAACAAATGCCATCATAACAACATCGTGCGCCACATTGCAAGTGTTTGGGTATCAACAAAACATATAATGTACTGTGCATAGACTGGCACCAAGAAAAACTGGATCGCCTGGAACAAAACCATGTTTTTTTCACCTGTTTACAAATCATCAAGACTGGGCCGGAAAAAAAAACATGGCACCCTGAAAAGCAATAAGGTAAACCAAAAATGACTGGTGTTTGATGCCTGCGTTCCACCCCAAACATGGCAAATTCTTAGTTGTTTGAAACAAATTTGTTCGAGGGCATTTCACAACATGCCAAACAAAACACGTTTTCGTTGAAAATCAGCATTTCCATGTGGAGAATTTGTGGCGTATTGTCACATGGCGGTAAAACATGCCAAAATTTTAGCATCTCTTGGATTTTTTTAAATCATGATCCATGATCTATGTCTCTTGCAATCTGCTTGCACACCTGTTTGGATGGCCTAAAAAAAAATGACCTGAGAAACATTACCAAATTGGTTACAGGGAAAACAATCAGACACTAACCGACTTTTTGGAGTATAGTCAGGTGAATATGTTCATATTAAACTGTTCATTTTTTTTGAAAAAATGGTGTTGATGTTTTTTACACTTTAGAACGCAGAAAACCGAGCCCAGGCGGTGCATTGATCGCGTTCCAGTCACAGCCAGCTCTCCATCCATGTCGTAACCGTGGCAAGCCACCGAGATCAGCACGAAATGTGTAGCAATTTGTTTTTGCGCGTTTTCCCCGTGCGCAAGCACGATGGTTGCATTAGATGTAGGAAGACGCACTGTTTTCTGCGGTTTTGTGCCTATTTTGTAATTTGTTGCGATACAATTTTCCCATGCCCGTGCATGTCCGCCCTGCAACCTCTCTGGAAACCACAACCAAAAATTGGAAAAAAAATCGCGCGATACATTCCAAAATATGTCTTGGCATTCTGTCTGACATTTTACCTGGTATTCTATCTGACATATGCTGACATTCTCTCCAGCATTGCATCTGGCATTCTATCTGACATTTTCCGCGGCATTGTATTTGACGTTTAATTTCTTTTTTTTGGCATTTCGTTTGTCATTTTATCAAGAATATATCATGGCATTCTGTGACATTTGAACTGACATTCTATCCGCCATTTTATCTGACATGTTTTTTGGTTCTTTTCTGGTAGTCGTCCTCGTGGCTCAGTTGGTCGTTTTTGACGGCGCTGACAGACTGCCGGTGGTGGTTCGATTCCCCGCTGGTCCGCGAGTAAGACTTGAAGTTCAAAGGGTCGTGCCTCAGAGCATAAACGGCCGTCCGAACAAAAAAAAAATATGACATGTTTCTGGCATTTGATTTGTCATTTTATCTAATATGTTTTTCGCATTTTTCATTTCTTTAAATTGGCATGCCACCTGACAAAGACATTCATGCTGGCATATTTCTGACATTCTCTCCGAAATTCTATCAGGCACAGTGTACGGGTCCGACAGGGCCCAAAAAGCTAACAAATTCGCTACGGAGTGGCTTTCCAGAGGTTACTGGCACACAACGTGACCACGACATGTTGGCAAAGATGCAAGATCTGGCAAGTGAATGAGTGCAGTGTGTGTCCGTGTGTGTGTGAATACCTTGTCAAAAACCAGAGGCCCTCAGCAAAAATGACGACATGTTCGGAAAACCGTCAAAGAAACATGGATGAAACAGACCAAATTCCCATCATACAGATTCGGAGCACGATAGCAGGTGGAACTGCAACTCCGCGCGTTCTGCCACAAAATTACACAGGCAAGAGACTCCAAATAGTGTGGGAATAGGAAGTCAAAATGCTAGATACAAGTAGTAGTAGCTGTGAAACAGTAACAGATGAGATTAGACAATATTGCAGCTGCAGCAACGCGACCATCGATATCTATATAAAGGAGATTACAAATTCCTCTTACAAGAACTTCCTATGAGCATCCCAAATAAATTTTCATACAAGCACCAATGCAGATGATTGTAAAAATCGTAATGCAAGGACCTTTTGAGGAGGATGTCAACAGGATCTCTCCAATATCTTCTCAGAAGGACCTGTACGAGATCAGATAGGGACACCAGAGTCTCTTCAAGAGCTTCTCACAAGGACCTGTCACCAAGATATCCACAAATCACAAAGACCTGCGCAAGACCTCTAAGAAAGTTTATGCAAGAATTGTAATAAAAATGCCACAAACCAAGAGCTTAAAAACTCGGCGGCGCAACAAGCCTGCCGTCGATGCACCTGCCGTAGAAATGCATATGGACATTTCAGAAGAAATTCAACGCGAGAATTTACACGGAAAATGCCACAAGCCTGCGCAGTCGAAATCCACACGGACATCTTGCAAGAACCATTTTTTGCGAGGATTTGGCAAGAAAAGTTGCACTCCAAGAACGGTACCCCCGTTTTGTGTCTGCATAATTGAAAATGCGCATGGACATCTCACGAGACTGTTTGAATCAGGACAAATGCCGGGGAGCAGAAAGCGTGCAAGTGGGTGGAAAGGGCTTGATTCCCGTTCAGTTTTTTGCACACGTGTAGCTGTTGATTTAGAGTAGTACGGCGCGTCACCGCAAAACTGTATGTTTTGCAGCCCTTGTTTTGGAACCTAATGTTTCCAGAAAAAAAAATTATGGCGCTTGTCGCGCAGCTGGGGGTACCAGATTGCTTAAGTGATGATGGGCACAGATGATGAGTTAGGAATATGGATGATGAGTGCACCCACGGGTGCGCAACACCATCGGGAACAGATAAATCCTTTATCGGGTGGCCCACGGTCTTCCCATCTGCCGATACTATTCTGACGGCATGACCTGGACGGTTCTCCCCTGACCTGGGCGAAATTTTCGAAGGCTCCAAAGGCATGGAGTACAAGGGAGGCCCCCAACTCCGTCTCGAAAAATCATATCAGTTCAGGTGCGAAGAACGAACCCAAAACAGCCCCCTTTTACCTGCTTGTCTTGCTCATGACAATCTTTCCCTTTCTATTGCTATATGTTGATAAAAGAGGTCCTGTTAAGCCTGCAATCGAGGCACTTCGAGGCTCGGCGACCTTTTTTTTTCCCGAGGGCGTCTGAGCGCAGGGTTCTTCCAATAGTGGAGGTCTGTATCTCATCTTCTCATCTTCACACCTTCTCATCTTCACATCTTCTCTCACACCTTCTCATATTCACATCTTCTCTCACACCTTCT
>Ga0126342_10016290_pt1 | contig 12966 bp, 11 predicted proteins | sample Cyp1metagenome_FD_92528 | JGI IMG/M metagenome (GOLD analysis project Ga0126342, IMG submission 92528) | Coral microbial communities from Lord Howe Island, Old Settlement Bay, Australia - Cyphastrea 1 metagenome | ecosystem: Host-associated > Invertebrates > Cnidaria > Coral ... | reverse complement strand
ATGATGATGATGATAATGATGATGATGATGATGATGATGATGATGACGAGGACGAGGACGATGGAGAGGACGATGACGATGATGATGACGATGATGATGACGATGATGATGATGATGATGATGGTGATGGTGGTGATGGTGGTGATGGTGGTGGTGGTGGTGGGGGAGGGGGGGGGGCCTTTCGCGTGAAAAATCACGTGATGTCCTTGAGCAGCCCCCCCAATACTTGCTAAAGCAAGAAGACTCCAGCTAGCTGACGCTAGCTTTCGTGACTTTTATTCTGCGATCAACTGGAAACCACCGATGCCTGCAGTCTTCCACCAAGCCACGAATCCGTAAAATGAATCGGCCAAAAGGGAGATAGGTACGATGCAATGCCAGCCGCGGTCGATTTTCTGCGCGTTGAAAGTGAATGCATCCATCTTGCAAATGGTGTTCTCCTCTGCAAGGTCGTTGTGCTCATGCTTGGACGTCGGACGCCCGTTGCACCGCGGGAAAAAGATGTAATTTGCCATCACGGGATGGGATGTCATGAGCCCCCAAGACTTACAAGAGCTAGTCTGGATCAGCAAATGCCGCTGCTTCCACACAGCAATGAAAACACTGTGAAAAGATGGGTCCAATCAATAATACTGAGCACACTATCTTCCTCCGTGTCCTCATCACGGTTGATGGCCAAGATCAAATAGCGAACAGACTTGCATTCCTGGTTGCTAGTGTCCAGCCATCTGGAAAACAGACGAGCCACTGTCAAAATCAATTGTTGATGCTTGGTACGAAAATATAGGTTATCGCTTTTTGGGGGAGCCCTATCGCTTTACAGTGTTTTGTTCAAATCAACACTAAATAATGCAAACATGCAGCGGAATTGGCTTCACGGACTCAGATCTCTAAACTGCTGGGAATGGATTAAGGGGTGCTCGTTGTCTTTGCGTTCGCAACCATGTTGGGAGCTATCTAAGCACATTCCTAGACTCTTTCAATGGTTCCCAACGGTTGTAAGATCACTAATTCTATGAAAACGAAAAACAGTCACCTCGCAGTTGTCCCTCTTTGATAAGCCATGGCGTCAGAAAACGCCACACTTCCCCGCTCAAAAGCTCTAGAAATTGAAAATGGGACCTCATAGTTCCAATAAAGAAGCGTTCGTAGCTATGAAGAAGTGCTTAAGGCTAGGGTTGAGAACCTGTTCGCTTTTTGTTGAGTTCTTCTTGTTGGGATCAAATGAGTCTATCCCTCGTCCGGGGTTCCTTTTCCAACAAAAGGTTATCGCTAGCTTATCGCTAAATTAGAACACCTTGATGATCAAGAAAGGAAAAGAAAAGGGAATGTGGAACAAAAAGGACAATTGAAAAAATAAAAGGAATAGAAAAAGGAAGGAAAGAACGAGAAAAGGAAGCGAAGGAAGAAGAAAGAACAAATCAAACAAAATGGAAATAAAATAAATAAACGCAGAATTGGATTCAAAATCAAATTTGACTTACTTCAGAATTCCAAAGGAAAGTAAGAGAGGAAAATGGAAGGATAAACAAAGAAAAGGAAAGAAAGGAATACACAATTCATATTTAAGTACGGTAATTATAGCACATAAACGGAATTCAGAATTAGATTTAACACTATGTTTTAATTCAATTCAGAATTCGGTTGCGTTTAATTGAGTTTACTTCTACTGCTTAGGGACCTGGGAGAAAAAAACAACTGCCTGCAGAAAGCAACGGTTCAGACCTTGGACAATAAATGGTATGGCAACTGCAAGGGACGTGGGCACTGCAGGTTGATTTTTCTTCATCAATTTTGCACATCGCTTGAAGGCACACAACAACATTTGCTTGGTTTACACCAAGTTTAATGCACTCTCATATGGTTACAAGTTATCGCTTTTTTGGGGGAGCCTATCGCTTTACATGGTTTGGTGCACTTTCTCAACACAATTGGACCCTCCCTTACTTTAAAGTAGTCTACGCTTATTTTGACCACATCTCAAATGAACATAAGCTGTACGTAAACAAATTTAATCAAATTGATACCTCCCAGGAATGTTACTCAAAACCGCTCAGCAGTTCAGCTCACCAAAGATTTCGATAGTCTCCTATGGTTTTCGATCAAAATCCTTCAATTTCTAAGCAAGATACCCACATGGGCATGTCGCTTGGTGGGGATATCACCTCCACAAAGGCCGAAAGGTTCTTGCCGTTCTGACTCCTGGCATTTCTCATAGCTTTGAAATCTCGATCCCTTCTCATATGATGCACCAACTGCTTTATTGGAATACTTCTGTCTACATTCAAACATCTCCTAAGAGCCTAAGAGCCTACCCACCCATGAGTGGCCATATGGAGAATCATGTTCAGCCCGCGCCCCACACGGTTTAAATACGTCAAACATGTGATAGTGTTTCCATCAACATGCACCTCCATGGATTTTGTTTTTGGGAGGGATTCAATATCGCTGGCTCCGCACGGACTGCACCTCTGCTTAGGCTAGATGTGTTGTGAAAGCATGCATTGCCTATTGCTATCAAGGCACGCAGTACCCAAAGTGCCAGAGGGATAAACTTTCAAACGCCACTTGAAAGATCTTGGTGGTCCCATGGTCCGAGAGTATACAAAGTCACCTTCGCTGTACTTGCCTCGGTGTAAAGGGAGAGAAAACATTGCAATGGACCAATGGGTGGGCAACACGTTGCTCATAGGAGAAAACAGCTGAGCAAGTGAGTTCCTGATTGCATGCCAGGATGTCCACATGACCCCTTCTATATACCGATGTCTCTGGCCAAGCAATCATCTCACCCTGCCTCGATCATCCATCAATTTGCTGCCAAGCTGTGGTGCTTGATACAGCAGCCCCTCTGTCTGCGAAACACCATGTTCCATATAATTATACGGATATAAAATTAAACACCTTCCTTGCCGCGTGATTTTGGAATATACTTTGGGAGCTAACTTGTGTGAATCATGTGCAACATCTGCAACTGCAACCTTATCGAGAAAGCATAGTCTGAACACATTTAAATATTTTAGATGGATGCGTGACTGTCCGCCAAACACGCCCCCACGTACTTGCATTGTGATAATATGATTGAGAATCTGGATGGGGGGATTAACCAACCTGCACAGCTGTCCAGGGGCGAGGGCTCTTGAGCTTGAAGACAATCTTCTCGCTGCGTGTCTGGCCCATAGGGGGCAAATGGCCGAAGCGCGCCGGCCGGTGCCTCTGAAAGCTCAAGGAGCTGCTTGAGCAGGAAGAAGTCATGTTCGGTTTGAGTCATCCAACCCATATATGGAAAATGATATTCACAAGAACATAAAGCAAGTGGATGCAAAATGGCACAAACATGCCCATCAAATCCCATCATGCACAAAGTGGCTTTGGCAAATGATTTTTGGAGGTGAAGGACCATCTGGGATGGATGAGGCGGAGAATGGAACAGTCAATGTGCAACCAGAACTATTGGAACAACCTGCCTGCGACTGCAAATGACTGCAAGGTGTCACTCTTTTTGCCGCACTCCATGAAGCTCAATGGCATGCAGAGGCAAGAGGCAAAGCTTGTTCATGTGCCCCATAGAAGCTTGGCCAAGGGATTTCAATGCTGTTTGCCCATTTAGAGTAGCCTTTCATATGAAAGCCATGTGCTGCCGAACTAAAACTGATTCAATCTGTAATTACATCTTGGAAGGTGTGAACTGGCGCATGACATGGCATATCAAAGGAACTCCCCGCGTTGGCACCTGGACTTATCAATCTCTTGTGACACTTATCAAATCATCTGTAAACATGTAAATATTTACCGTAAAAGACAAGATCTTCACATGTTTATGCATAGCTCATTCACCAATAAATCTCCGGCATCTTTTGAACAAACCTGACTGGGGAAGTCTGCTAGACTAATCAAGTGGGCCCCCTGCAGGCACCTTGCGATGAGATGGTTGGGAATCTGGGAGATCAACCAACCTTCACAGCTGAGGGGCGAGGCTGCGGGAGCTTGAAGACGATCTTGCCCCCGTTCGGGTCTTTTGGTGGCCCCAACCTCTTCACATCAGCTTCTGCTTGTCCATAGCTAGGGCTCTCGCTATGTTGATTTAGCTGTTTCACCGCAGTTGTCATGAAAAATTATGCACATCAAGTTGAATGGTTGCGCATGGTTGCGTCATTCAAAAAATGGTGATCTTGCTCCGGATGCGCTTGAGTTCAACTCCTGGCAGGTCAGGTCAGGGGCACACCCTGCCGCCCTGCTCCACATGCCTGCGGCGGCCTGGGATCACTGTAAGATACTGTAACATCAGCTTCACATCAAGGACGTGGACTGCCAAACCATGTCAAACCATCGCTTTCCGCCCCATAGCATCATGCATATACACGCTATACACGCTATACATGTGTCGATGTTGTTTCTTCACATCCCAAAAGATGGTAATTTATGGATGTTCATCATGTTCATCATGTTCATCCCATTTCAATGGTCCCAAACCTGCAGAAGCCTCTGTCTGTGCAAATCCAAAGGGCAAATCTTTGCTGCCCCTGGGGTGAAATGCCGCTTACGCCGGCTGAAGTCCCAACAATACTGCAGAAGGCCTGAAACTTTCACCCCAAATGAGAACCCTCCTTAGTTTCTACGGAGTTCAACAATGAGCACCCACAAGCTAGATCAAGCTAGAAGCCATGGCTTCGAAATCTTCGAAAAGACTTCTTTTTCCGTTACCAGCACTGAAACTACTGAGGGATTTTGTTTGAAGCGTCACTGAAATTGGTCTACGAAGTCCATGTACAGCTTTTCCTTCCGACCCATGAGGATCAACATTTTGGCCAACTCAGGATGCTCTTCGATCAACTGGTCCAGCATCGCCTGGTGCTTCACCAGCAGCCCAGTGTTGGACTCTAACATCTGCCAACAGGCTGCTTCCACCTGGGGTGGAAGGGCTAGGAAGGTTTGGTCCAAACCATTCTGTTGGGAAAGATTTGGGATGCAATATGATGCAATGTCCATTCAAAAGAATAAATGCACTGAGGATATGGTGGGGCACACATGGGTATGACATGGTATGACCATGTATGACCTAGCTTCGACTTCAAGAAGCATACATAAATTAACAACGCGAACTTCTACATGCAGCAGAAGAAACGTATATAATCAAATGCAAAACAAACTAGGTTATGCAGCATCTAGTAAGATATGCCGCGTGCACATGAGTCTTATACGTTCAAATCATTTGTTGGTGCCAGTGGCATGTTCTCAGGTCAGTTCCTTACCATATCAGGCATGGCCTGTTTAGAGATCACTCCTAGTCCCAAGCGTCACACCCCACCAGCGCTGGAAATCTGGAAATGGGATCATTCAAACCATTAAAAGTACGAACATCGCACTTTGATCATTGATTTATGAGTAGGGTCTTGTTTTTTTGAAATTTCACATGTTCGCCAACGCTTGCTGCCAATGTGACATGCTCTTGAGGACTGATTAACCGCAACCCATGGCCCGCACCTGGCTACCAGTGTTCAGCGACTGAGATAGAAGGGTAAGGACATTGTCCTGCACGGACTGACATGGACTGAACAATATGAATGCATCAGTGGTTCAATGTGGGATCGCAAGCGGAGATCAAGACTTCTTCTGGTTCAATGGAATCTATCCATCCCTCCATCCATCCATCCATCCGTCAATCCTTCCATGTACATACATGGTATGAAGAAATGTAAGCCATTGAGGCCATAAGCCTCCAGCAATACCTTCAGAAACTTCCAGTCCTAACTCTACAGCCCAGATTCAGCATATGGGAATGGGTCAAAATCTAAATGAGGTACTTACATGTAATTGCCACATTGGTTGCGCATGATTATGCAGTTTACAAAATTGTGTCGTATTTTGGCAGATGTTCCCAGCCCCTTTCGCATGAACAGCTCATTTTTTGGATAATAAATGTGTATATATATATAGTTGACGATCATCAAAAACGAAAACAACATTAAACACCCACCACATCAAAAAAACATATTAGAAACCATGTAAATATTATTTTGTTTGAAAATAAAAACACATTATAAAACATTATAAAACAACACAAAAGAAACGGGATAAGTTCACAAAACATGTACAGCAAATATAAAACCACATCAAAAACCAGGATTTCAATGGATTTCACGTGGTTTCTGTCCGGAGACCTGGAGGGTGACCCACGTCCTCCGTGAGCAGCGACGTCAACGCGGCATCCGCATGCTTCGTGAGCTCCGTGATGCAGAAGCGGTCCGCCAGGGCACGCACGGCCAGACCCAGAGGAACGTCGTCTTTGGGGTCGAAGACGTCCTTTTTCTGGTTGATTTATATAGGTTGTTGTATAACCTATTGTGGTTTATATAACTGATTATAACTTATATTTATTTCTATTGGGTAAATATGTGGCTATATAATATTATATAAAGACTTGATATATATATATATATATATAATCTCAATTAAAATATATAACATAAGTTCTTGTTGAACTATATGATATGATATGATATGATATGATTTGATATGATAATGATATGATATGATATGATAATGATATGATATGATGTGACTATATATATATATATGTATGCTTGAGCTTTGAAACTGAACTCAAAAGCTCAGTTTAGTTCCAGGTCATGACATCATGATGGGCTTATCCGACCCAGAAAAGACGACAGAGAGTGACTAACGTGGGAAACCCTGGCGGCCATAAACAAGTACCATGGGGGGGATGGTTATCTAATGTCACTGTATCTATACCACCCATTCATGGTGATTTTGGGAATGGTTTATGAAATAGGGTTTACCAAACATTAAGCTATACAAACAACAAAACACCTGCAAATGAACTCCCCCCAAACCAAGCATCCGTCATGAGGAACTTCAGAACTGCCGAAACACTCTCTTGTGATGCATTGGGGTCCGACCGGAGGTCCACTTCACCAACCGAGGACTCCCACCAAGTGGAGGATTCGTTCAGCATCTTCCTTGGGATTTTTCGCCATGGGCCCTGGGCAGTTGCCTATGATGTTTCAATGATCTGCAATCCATTGAGTCATGGCTTGGGAACAAATATCAAGTTCTTGCGATACATTTGGTCTGGCAATATTTACAAGTACAAAAGGCTGCTTAAGTTACATTGAAAAGTTGCCTGCGGCCACTGCCGGAGACTTTCATGCTGAACTAACACGACAAAAAACACCAACCAGCACCGTTTTTCCTACTATCCCTAAGGCCTGCATCTAAGCATCTGAAAATATTCACATCTTGCTGTCAGCAACCTCCGGTCAAAGAACAAGGGGGGCCCTGATGCCAAGTGAAATTTCAAGGGTTTGATCTCTGCAGTGAGGTCCAGCGAATCGAAGGGATGCTGCTGGTGTGTGGCCAAAGGAAGGCCACAAACCTCTGCGTGAAAATGAATTTTATGCTCTTCGTCCACCTGGATACAAAAAGCCAGGGTTGGAAGGGTTGATAGGGTTGATGAGTTTGGAGATTCTCCTACCCTTTCTATAGATTTAGGGATTATCAGCATCTGTGAGCTGGGAATCCCTATTCACCAATCATTAGAAGGGATGGGCTTCATCCACCATAGCTTGTAGACCTGCTGCGAACATAATATATATATAATAATTATATATATATATGATTACACGTAGTTTTACAGCCGTGGCACGGAAACTCATAGAATTGGACTGCAAATGCTTCTATCTCCTGCAATAAAGACAGGATCTTTTGTCCTACTGTTTCCATGAAATCAGTACGAGGTGGGTAATTGCTCAAGATTTCATGGAGATGAGAAAGGAATATGCACATCCATTTGCAGCAACATGTTTAGACTCAATTTCGACCTGTCAGTCGAATGTTCCCATTGAAAGTTGGAATTTTCCACTGCCATTTCTTCGACTATCAGATGGTCACCCCGCCACCACGCCATTCAAAATCAACCTGCAGGTCCCCCAACATCTTGGCACTGACTTTGATCTGGAGTACCAAAGATATCTGGTACTGCACTCTTTGTGAGGAAAATGGTGGTCAACCATCAATTTCTTTTGGGAGGTACCCTATTTTCAACCAACCCCATGTTTACATGACCCATTGGCCGCCCATTGTCAAGCGGCGAATCCTAGATCTGAGGAGCGAAGAAGGCTGATCGGTACCATATCGTGCCAACCGCGGTCGAGAAATTGAGGGGTGAAGCAGAACTTGTCTTCGGTTTTGCATATGCTGTGCTCAGCCTCGATTGGCCAATGTTACACAATCCAGGCTTTCAAAGGTGCTGGCAAAAATGCACAAGTTATTTGTACAGAACACATCGCATGTTTATATAATCATATCTAATCATACGATTTGAACACATGAATTTTGCCATTTCAATGGAAACAAACATTAATAACCATCAAATTTGGTGGCGCCGATGTTCAAACAAACCCAGTTTGATGGCGCTCGTATTGACAATATTGAGGAGTGATTTCTGCCAACAACTCCGATGTTTCCGATTTTTTTTGACATTGTAGGCATATAAACACATTTAGAGATCTATTTCTATCTGTTTGAGTGTTGATACACCTATACATGGTACTATATGATGCACTATATCATAGGTATGTGTTTATATATGCATATACGTCTATAAACATATGTGCATATTATATATATATATAATTGCACCATCAACAGTATCATCATCCCCCTAGAAGAGGTGTTGGATGGCTGGTGACCGAACAAGATGCTCTGGTAAGTTGCCACGCATGTTGCGAAACATGTCTATTGCACTGTAGCATGCGTCCAGGTTCTTTTTGTGGAGGACTTGAGGGTTAGGCTTGTAAGCACGCGAGAAATCATACCGCCTAACAGTCTAACAGAAACGGTGCCCTCAAATGCAGTGGAGACTGGAAACATGCAGACACACACACACGTATGTATACATATATATATATATGTGTGTAGTCTATGTTCCCGTATGTATTTACAAACGCATTCACAAACACACATTATTTCTCTTGCATGTAAAAATGCAACATCAATCAACATCATACACATTGATACAACTTCACACACACACACTCACAGACACACGCATACACACACATATTATATATATATGCCAATATGCAGGTATTGGTAGCGACTATATATTCAGTAAAGAGTTTACATAAATAATAATACTGCATATGTATATATATATATATAGTGATCAAAATTATGCTGAAGTCTCACACACGGGCCACTTCAAGGATTCCACTGTTGAAAGCCACCGCGCGCACTCCCCCTATATATCCCGCACTGCCACCTCCTTCTGGTTGACGACCGTGATCGTAAAGGTAACGTCTTTGCATTCCTGGTTTGTCATGAGCATGCCACCCACTCATTAAAACGATGAGCTATAATGTTTGCACCCGATTAAAGAGATGGTACCCTATTGTGAGAAATGTCCTGCTCCTAACTCAGTAACATGCTAATTGTTGGGGGGGAGCCTCTATTGTGAGATTTTGTTTCCAGATTTGTTTTTCTATTTTTATTTTTTCCCAAGTGCTTTATTGCTTATTTTTCTATTTATTATTTTTGTTTTTATTTTATATATGTATATTTAATTTCAATTTAATTATTATTTTTGTTTTTTATTTTTATTTTATTCTTATTTACTCTTGTTTCATTTTTTTCATTGCTTCCTTTCTATATTTTTTTAAAATTGCTTCCTTTTTCATTAATTATTTACACTATGAGTGGCTCAGTTACTCAATAATATAATTGTCTGGATGGTACTCTATTGTGAGCACCAACTTTCTGGAGTGAAAAAAACAAAACCCTTTCTCCAACTTTCTTTGGGTAAAGCTGGTCTTTTTACTTTTGAAAGCCGCATTTGTGTTAAAGCTTTAAAATGCAAGGTTTCCCAAATAATTAGATGCCTTATTAAACCCTTATTTTAAAAAAAACAGCATCCAGACAATTTTTCAAGGGGGTACCTCATGAGTGGCACAGTTACTGAATAATATAATTGTTTGGATGGTACCCTTTTGTGAGCACCAACTTTTGGGAGTAAAAAAACACAAAACCCTTTCTCCAACTTTCTTTGGGTAAAGCTGGTCTTTTTACTTTAGAAAGCCAAAAGTTGTTTTAAGGCTCTAAAATGCAAGGTTTCCCAATAATTAGATGCCTTATTAAACCCTTATTAAAAAACAGCATCCAGACAATTTTTCGAGGGGGTACCTCATGAGTGGCCCAGTTACTGAATATTATAATTGTTTGGATGGTACTCTATTGTGAGCACCAACTTTTGGGAGTAAAAAAACAAAAACAAATTGAAATCAATTAAAAGTAAATTGCAATCAATTGAAAGTAAATTCAAATCAATTAAAAGTAAATTGAAATCAATTGAAAGTAAATTGAAATCAGTTCAAAGTAAATTGAAATCAGTTGAAAGTAAATTGAAATCAATTGAAAGTAAATTGAAATCAATTGAAAGTAAATTGAAATCAATTAAAATTAAATTGAAATCAATTGCAAGTAAATTGAAATCAGTTCAAAGTAATTTGAAATCAATTAAAAGTAAATTGAAATCAATTGAAAGTAAATTGAAATCAGTTGAAAGTAAATTGAAATCAATTGAAAGTAAATTGAAAGCAAATTGAAATCCTTACTTAAGTTGATTAACCAAAAAAATGTTGAGGGGGGGCCAAAAAAAGTGCGAGTTATAGAGTATCCTCAAATTGTTTGGGGGGGCCCTCACACTAATCAGCAGCGAACATTAATGTATCCCATACCATACATGTCGGGGAGATCTGTAATTTCTACAGGAACTAAATGGAACATGATTAGCACATATATTAGTACAAATGCGAACCCTTGCACAAGTAGCCCTGTTTTGCAACCCACAGCAGAAAGAGTTACAGGTTCGAGGCTTTCATTCCACGTTTAAGTGCCTTCCAATCATATCCAATCATCACGCGCCAATGTCGGTCTCAAAATTGAAATTCAAAACTCAAAAGGCACTGGGGTTTCGAACATCTCAGCCAACAAATGCTGAATCACTCTGAATCATGGTAAATCTACGGCCAATCTTGCATACTAACCGGAACATGAAGGTTTAGTCCCTATGCGGGGTGGCATCCCAGTTAGTAGGTGATAACATGTAAATACATGTAATATAACCCGCGAAAAAAGTGGCACATTTGCAGTTACACATGGGAAATGGTCACCACTTACTAGCCGATTTTTGTTCTAGACCGTCATTCTTGACAATTCCATTTCATTACTCAAACCCTCCATTGTTAAAGGCCAAAACCTTCATTTGTCCAAGGTCAAACCCTCCATGTTTGAAGGCGAAATCTCTAGCATCACTAGCCATTCCTTGGTGAAACGCCAAGGTACCCACTTCGGTTGGGAGATCTCCGGCTCGTCCAAGTTCACGGGCGGAACAACCTCTACGAAGGCACTGAGGAAGGCTCCAGAGGACCTGGAGCAATGCGCCAATGGCTATGGGAAAGAGCTATGTGATCTACTTAGCTTAGTTCATGTAAAAGAAACAATATCTATCTTATCTATATTACCAAGCTTAACTTATCTTACCGGTCTTACATATATATAATATCTTAAATACAGTAAATAATTATATATATATATAAAAATGTGTCTTATCTATTTTATCTGACTTATCTATCTTATCTATCTAATCTATCTTATCTGTATGACCTTCCTTATCTTACCTATCTTATCTACCTTATCTATCCTTATCTATCTTATCTTCTCTTATCTTACCTTATCACTAGTGTCAATCTTATCCATCTTAGCTAATCTTATTTACATCATCTATATTATCTGATCTGTACTATCTGTCTTATCTATCTTATCCGAATTGTATGTCTTAGATTTGTCTATTTTGTATACATGAGGTTTATATATATATGTGGTATATACTCTTATCTCATTTATGTCATCTTCTCGATTTTATAGGTTCTATCCTGTCTTATCATATCTTATCTTCCCGAATTGTTTGTTTCTATCTTATCTACCTTATCTATCTCATCTACATTATCTATATTACCTGTTTTATCTATATCATTTATCTGTTCATATTTATATCTTACCTACCTTATCTTATCTTATATGTCCTTCTCCTATCGTATCTATCTTAATTTATTCATACGTTATTATTCTATCAGTTTTATCTTTCTATCTTATCTATCTTATATTTTATATTAGGTAATCTATCTAATCTATCAACATGTGTATGTTAGATCACATGACAAATATATAAATATATAGTATAATAAAAACAATTTTGCTATATATTCTCTAGTGCAACATTGGGACTATTTACTACAGCACAATATAAACAAACATTGTTATATAAGACAATAAAACAAAACATGCTTTCATATCCGCCGACCCCGGCAGATGCAAGGGGGAGTGCGCCAGGGAATAATACTTTTGAGTCTTGTTTCGGACTACTACCGCAGCAGGCGCAGCAGCAGCAAAAGTAGCTAAAATCATCATTTTCTATGGGTTTCAGAAGCGACGTTAGAGACTTTTTTGGTGCAATTCTCGGATTTTCCCATTTGGGGACCGGATGACACGTTAGGCAATTTTTTGGTGTGGTTTTGGAACTAGCTCGTCCTTCAGAGGCACGGTGTTTTTCCCCCGGGAGGTGATTTTTTCGAAGCTGTTTTACTGCAGCAGCCGCAGGCACCAGAAGGCAACAGAAGCTGTCAAAAAATGTTTTGTTTTTCGAGGAGGCACGGTGTTTCCCCCCCCGGCAGGTGATTTTTTCGAAGCTGTTTTACTGCAGCAGCCGCAGGCAACAGAAGCTGTCGAAAAAAATCGAAAAAATGTTGTTTTTCTAGGATTTCAGACGACACGTTAGGCAGTTTTTTGGCGTGGTTTTGGAACTAGCTCGTCCTTCAGAGGCACGGTGTTTTCCCCCCGGCAGGTGATTTTTTCGAAGCTGTTTTACTGCAGCAGCCGCAGGCAACAGAAGCT
>Ga0126342_10016289_pt1 | contig 12967 bp, 9 predicted proteins | sample Cyp1metagenome_FD_92528 | JGI IMG/M metagenome (GOLD analysis project Ga0126342, IMG submission 92528) | Coral microbial communities from Lord Howe Island, Old Settlement Bay, Australia - Cyphastrea 1 metagenome | ecosystem: Host-associated > Invertebrates > Cnidaria > Coral ... | reverse complement strand
CGGCCGTAGTGCTGAGATTTTCCCAGAAACATACATGTTTGGAACAAAGTGAATCATTTTTTGGTTTGTTTGACCTATCTTCTTAGAACGACCATTTTTTCCTCGGCAGTGGAGGGTCGAGGAAACCAAAACATAAATTCTGCATCACTGGATCGAACTAAGGAAAATCTACTGAAACCACGTTTTCTTTCCCATGACAGATTGGAGTGTCTGGAGTGTCCTCAAACCGCTTTATTTTTATAACCTCCAGTCTTGATTTGGTTATAACCGATTGTTTGCGATTTCTTTGCCATGGCCTCTTGATTTGTTTTTTGTCCTTAGTCCATACAAGACCCTGACATAGCACCCTTACATAGCACCTAGACCTATATCATATCACCAATCCAATGAATAAAACCTGACCAGGTAGCTCTTCCACATCGGAGGCCTGCGAGACCCGGCTGGCAGCATGGTAAATTCACGATCATGAATCAATGTAAAGAAATTGAGTCTCTCTCTCTCTCTCTCTCCCAGTGCCTTCTCTTTAAATAAACGGATAGAAATGGAGGGACTGCCATGGCCTCGCCTTCTGAGTTCGGATGAGGGGTCGACCGAAGTTCAGCGGTAGTGACATCTCGAGGGTGAAGTACACCTGCTAGCTGGATGGATCGGGGTTTTTACAACGACAAATTGGAGTTTCACCCAGCAAAAAATAGTAAAAACATGGTTAAAACAACAAAGCTTTGATTTCAACCAACAAAAATGAGGCTTGAAGCGACAAATATGGTGCTTTGATCCAAAGAAACACAAGAAATGTGGGACTAGACACCTCAGGCACATCCACAAATTCGCTGGCAACAAATTCTTTATGTTGTTTACTGTATGTTACTGTAGGTGGTCTTTGGATTTTACTCTCATGATCTCTAATGATACTTTGGTTGATCTGTTCCCCTGTTCCAAACACCATCCAAAATGTCCAAAGATGCCACGGTCGGATATGTTCAACACGCAAAGGCGCGCTATAGAAGGCATAGATCGTCGAGAGTCCTGCCAGCTGGGCATCCGAGCAGTAAAGTCTTGAGAAAAAAAGCATATGTCAACATATCATCTCAATATATCCCAACTGCTAGTGGATTATACTGGATTGCAGTGGGTTATCCAGTAACCAATGGTAACCAATGACACAACGTCCACCATTGATGGGAATCAATGTTGCTGGAAGGTGCTTATAAGAACAGCACGAATGACTGGTGCCAATTCTAGTGGAAGCTGCAGAACATCCAGAAGAGGGATGTGATGAATTCAGATGAAATTCATTTGGAATCAGTATCCATCAGGGTGATAAAGGCATGAGAAACAAAGGAATGATTCGCGACGCAATGAAGGAATGAACCAAAGGGTCAGCAAGTAACTCAGTCATTGTAATCCCAATTAAAAGTGAAAGGGGCTTGCAGTAAATGAGTACCACAAAAAGTCTGAGGTCTTTGGGGGCGAGGGTCGCACCATTATCTGGGAGGTTGAAAAACCATCCAATTTGAGTTTGAACAGTATTATGCAGATACCTGATGGAAACATGACTTAACTAATGCCGGGGTGGTTCACCCTGACTCAACATTACTAATGTGGTAAACTAGCAATAAACCATGCCAAATAGAGGTTTATTTGGTAACCCCTATGACTGGGATGATGTAAAATGACCCCCAAACGCGAAGGAAAATGGGATGGTTTATGGCATTGGGTTACAACATGATCCCAATTCATTATCCATGATTCATCCATGTCATTATTAGCAGCTATTGGGAAAATCAATTGGAAACATGTTGTTAATAATGGCATGGATGAATCATGGAAAATTAATTGGAAACATGTTGTTAATAATGACAGTCCCATTGTATCCACGTGGAAATCTCCTGGAAAAGTCTCCGATTCCTTCACATAGTCGGTCTCATAGTCCACTCGTCTCACATTCACACGGCCTACGACAGCCAGTTCCACTAGAGTGTTGGAATGCCTTGGATATGCAATCAATACCTGCCATTTATGACATATATAATAATTATAAAATTAAACATGATAAACATCATAATCATAATGATATTAAAAAAAAACAATAATAACAATAATAATATAATATCTATTGTATTTATAAATGTATATAAAGATATATATCCATATATATATATATCCATCACTCATCACTGATCCATGGAATCCCATGGAATCCCATGGAATCCGACCTGCCACTTTGGCCAAATCCATGTCCAAAAACCTGGCCATGAAGGCAGCCACCATCTCTTCATACGGCTGATCTACCAGTCCTGGCGTCGACCACGCTGTCCACCATGGTCCAAGGAGATTGACGATACTTGGATATTCCACATGGGAGAATAATGGTATTTATAAGCAAAAAATAATGGTATATATTATTATAGTGGGATATTATACTAACCATGAATAATGGATATTATACCATAATAATCTGGTTGGTGGTGCAATAACCATCTTGAAAAATATGAGTTCGGCAATGGGAACGATGACATCCCATATATTATGGAAAATAAGAAATGGTTGAAACCACCAACCAGATTATGGCATTTTTCAATATGAACCATGACAAAACTTGGGATGTAATGGGATTTAACGGGATATTCGTTGGTATTAATGGTTAGTACAACACCTGAATAAAATCCAGTCAAACATGCACCTTCACCCTTGAAGGACCTAAGCACCCATACAAATTGGTAAAGTCCCAAGTTGTAAGCGGCACCCTCTGGTTATCAAACATGGCTTGCTTGAAAATTCCTCATTGAGGATGATGTTCCAGCTGTATAAACTTCGGTGAACCGTTCGAGCGTTTCCCAGTCAGCCATGTTTGATTACCGTTTAGGCCATGTGGTTTATCATGTCAAGGCAATTCTAAAGCTATGGACGTTCAGCTGCTCCATTTTCTGGACAAAGCCATATGGGAAATGATCCAGTGAAGGTACCAACCCGCACGGGGGAGTGGATCCAACTTTCAAGATTGTCAAGCGGTGTTGTTGATCCTAGCGAATTCTTTGATGTGACCAATGTCTAAGCGGAAGAAAGGACCCTTTCTAAGCATTGCATGATATTTACATATATTTACACAACATCTAGAAAGCATGTAGGATCTGGCCCAACGCTGAAGTAACTTGTTAATCCTTTGGCTTTCCAACCAAGTCTCGGTCGCAGAGCGGCAGAGGCGTGGCACGCTTCGCAGTCACATGGTCCCGGGAGTGCGTATTCACCAGGGTATGTTCCCAGCGATGACCCAACTGCCAGTGAAGATATGCCTTGGGAACCAGGCGAAAGACGGCAGCCATGAGATGCGGTGATTCACCGACATGGGGTTGGCACCGGAAATGAGGGTTAAAGAAAGGATTGTACTTAATTGTACTGTATTATTTATAACACTGGTTTCATGGGGATCGTAACATGATTATGGGACCTCAGTCCCCAACCAAGCACTCGATTTCAAAACCATCCTAAAGATAAGCGACTCCTTTCGCTCCTTGACCCCGAAACGCCACTGGAACAAAATCACTCAAGCTATCTCACTGGGCACATCATGATTGCAACAACTCAGCCGCAGCTTTGATGCTACCAAGTAGGAAAGGACCAGACCCTGCACTATCACATGAAGACAACCAACCTGCATCCTACATCATCCTACCACTGCTTGGGAAAGACGTGACATATGCTATATTATGTGTATATATATAAATATTTATTTGAAACAAGCTGAAACCACCAACTGAGTAGTATCATAGCCTCACTAGTGACTCACTAGTGTCTTGCTAAATTATGGCCCAGTGACTTGCTGATTCCAGAGAAAGAGCTCCCCGTCCATGCCCCCATCGTCCTGAACATATACCCCGCACCCGCAGGAAAATCGACAAATGCATCGAAAATCACCAGAAATCCATATAGAAATCCACCATCACGATCCGAATCATAGAAATTCCACCGGATCTTCTCCTCTCCGGAGGAACTCGACGAGGCATGCGAGTCCTGTGGCTGTTTCGGGCATGAAAGCAACAAATCACCATTAGTAACTTAACTTCATAAATCTATATAGATGTTGATCTTATTTTCCTATTTATCATGTGTAAAACAAAATGTAATTTGTAAATCGTGGCAATCACAATCCATTGATCTGTGATTATTTGATTACATTTGATTACCCATGTTTTTTCCCATTTGAAATCAGCTGGCCGTGGAGGGTATAGTCGCTGAATATAGACATTATATGACTATTTTTTTGAAACAAACCATGCAAGATCATGGGGATGGTGACATCTTCCAATCCCATCTGTCAATGCTGAAGACTGCTAAAGAAACTAAACACAAGCAAACAATCTTGTTGCCTCAAAAAAACATGTCAACATTATCAAAACAATCATTGCCACATATACATATATCTATATACGCACAATTATACACATATATATTTCATCACTTATAACTTATAACAAACACACACACATATATATATATATATTATCAAACATATACATGTATTGTATAAATATAAATATAAATAAATATATATATATAATACACATATTATATGTATAGTCTTTACCATCTATCAGCCAAAAACCACCTCCAAAAGGCGGCTCGGGTGTCCTGCTTCTTCAGCACCAAGGCATCCACCTGCGACTCCAAGAGATCCCACAGGCTCTGAACTTTCGCCGAGATGCCCCTGGGCCAAGGGGCATCTCGGCCGGCCCGAGGGCACGACGGCAGGGCTGCGGCCCGAGGGATGAGGAAGTTCTGATCATCAAAGAGTTGGCCCCCACATTCCCTCCTGTGATCAAACCTTACAACGGAAAAGTCATGAAAAGTACTCATTTCCAGGTGGCTCCACTTGGGAGTGCAGTTCCATTTATAAGTGGATAGAGAACATTATAAAACAAATCATGATTATTAGTAAGAGTGGATCAAAGAGTTGGTATAACATTATTAGTAAAATATTCGTACAACATTCATATAACATTAGTATAACATTAGTATAACATTATTATCCCAAAATTATTATTAGTTAGTATAACATTATCACTCAGATTCTTTTGTCGTTGGGATGATTTCCAATTATCACAAGATGGAACCAGCTTCTACCAACTAGCCAATGCTGGGGCGAATTGGCGATAGAATGAGTCAAACTAGCTCATCATTTAATTTGCTGATTTCAATTCCCCTCGGATTTAGTATTATCTTCTTGATGAATTTGTATTTTTCTTTTCTGAAATCCTTATCCCTCCGCGGTCATGACTTTCCTCCGCCCTCACATATCTTAGTTCGAATCCCACCTTTTTTTGACATTTGTACATGCACAAAATGCTGGAGAAATCGATGAATATGATTGAAACCACCTCGAAAATACGAGGACTGGTGATATTTGTTCTATTCCAAGTAGTCGCTATATGTCGCTATTATCCCCATGAACATCACCCAACAGTGAAATTGGAACTTCCCTCTGGCAAACGTGGCAATGGACAATCCTCCATTTACAGTTGAATTTACCATTCAAATGTCCATTGAATAGCAAATGTTGCCATATTTTCCAAAAATCGCTTTCTAATAGTTTTTTCCATAGTTTTTCCATTTTTTTTTTCATCTTAGACCGGATCTGCTACGCTTCCAGTTGCCGGCACCGCCGTGGCCTGGGTGCTGTGGCTTGACCCAGGTCGATGAAGGCCTCGTTCAGCAGGGCCACCAAGTCGTGGATCTTCTTGGGCCTCGAATCGGATCCCCTACCCGGTGGCTCGACCGGTGGCTCGACCGGCGGTTTTTTTCCCGGAAAGAATTGAGGAACAATCGTAGGAATGGGAGATTTTATGGGACATGTTAGGGATTACATGGGATTACTGGGAGGTATTTTTGAACTATGAGAGTTTCATATGGGAATGAAATCAAGAATCTGATATTTGGAGTTCTCTGAAACTGCAGTATGCCCGACATTTCATGGGGATTTCCATGGGGAACATCCCCATGCGATGACTGGCGGCAACGCAAAACGTGCACATTGCACGGTGTGCTCCTGAACAGTTGGAGATTATACAACCATCCTATACTATTAAACAACTGCACCTATATGTTCAATCATGTGTGTACTTACATAATTTCTTGATTGATATGTATATATATATATATGATATATATATATATAGATAAAAATGATGCTAATTATTATTAAATCTATTATTAAAAAAATAAAAAAACTACCATTATTAGGATTATCATGATAAAACTTTCAAAAAATGATTTTTAACCTTGAAGTGTTTCAAAGGCCAGCTCTTCAACCTACAAAGGGACGAGAAGCAACTGACTCCGGAGATATGGGGGTTTCCATAAATGGGAGTACACATTTATGGATGGTTTATATATACAGGAAAAACATGGAAAAACCCACTAAAATGGATGATTTGGGGGTCCCCTATTTCAGGAAACCACCATATGAATATTACAGTACATTTTTACATCAATTTCAACCAGCAAAACAACACAATTGGTTGAGTCTTTTCCAACAGAAAACATGAAACTTCAGCGAGCCGGGTCGTTGGGCCAATCATGGCCAATCTTTCTCTGGATTTCATTGAGTTAACATACTTAGGTGAGTATCCATTCGTATCATGACCCAGTTACAGTGATTGGAGTTGTGCAAATCATGGTAAATGGGATGCTCATCCAACGAAGAACAACTGATATGCAGTTTTTTTCGTTGCAGGTAGGAATTAACCCAGTTCTCAAGGGTTTTTTGGCCAGAAATTCAGTCACATTTCATACTTGGCGACTTGGTGAAGCTGATAGTGGCCGACCATTTTTCCATTTTCCAAGCTCCACATGTGGTACCACCTACCAGGCCCATCGCCATTTCAAAATCAACCTCTACTTGACCTCTCTCTAGCAGCTGCGGCCATGAACAATACCCATTGTCCTGCTTGTCAAATCTCATTGGTTCTTGGTGACATTCTGATTTTTTATGTAGCAAAATCCCTGAATGGGTGTGTGGTGCAGTCCGATGTTTCTCTGGCAACCCTTTGAATTGTTCTTGGTCTTGGTAAAATCGTCATTGTTTTTTCTGGAAATATGTTGTTTATCATTTTCTTTCTTTCTAGTATCCACATTTCATATCTGACCGAAGCGCAGTGCTCCAGCGGAAATCCTAGCATCATCTACCCTCCACTGCTTACCAATGTAACATAACTATGGAAAGTCACCATGTATACCATGTTTAAATATGTTTAATGGGAAAATCATCGAACTAAATTGGCCATGACTTCCATAACTATGTTAGTTTGCCTCATGGATGTTTCCTAAGATGGGGCTACCCCCAAATCATCCATTTTATGTTCGGATTTTCCATGAAATAAACCATCCAGCGAGCTTGGGGCACACTCATTGTAGGAAACCTCCTTTACCCTCTGGTAATTTAACATAGCTATGGAAAATCACCATTTTTAATGCGAAAATCTACTATAAATGGTCATTTTCAATAGCCATGTTAAATTACCAGAGGGTATCTTTAATGGCAACAGATTTCTTCTTCCCGCCTGAGTTGCTGCAGATCCGGCCCCAAGGCGCCCAAGCCGCTCTGCGTCATGCTGCGCCGCGCCATGCGCGAAAAACCGCGCCGGTCGCCGGGGCGACCACCTGTGGGAAATCTCAAGTGGTGCGCCCTAGTAATTTGGTTTTACAAACCTGTTATATAATTATATAAGAAGTTGTATCTATCAACCCTTGTATATTAATATATTATCTAAAGAAACTATCTATAGAATATTGGATACATTTTGATACTATATATATATATATAAACCAACATAGCCAACTATAGTAACTATACGGCCAGGACTGGGGTGCTGCCCGGGAAGGTGGCAGAATGGCTGACGAAACTCGTTTCCAAAACACAAAATTCCAAACCCTAAATCCAATAAAGATTAAAACCTAAATCTGACATTAAGCCCTATGCCTTGAAAGCAAAATCTTATTAAAACCGTGGTTTTAAAAAACAACAACCTTAAACCCTGAATGAAACCCGCTAGATAAACCCTAAACAAACCCTAGAGGTGGTGACATGATAAACCTCCGGGCGGCACCATTATGTAACTATGGGGCACCATCCTGCAGGAATGGTTGGCAATAAAACTTTGTGAATATTCGGAATCTACGGGGAATATGTATATATAAATGGGGAAATTGTGACCCGATTTTCCAATAAATCCCTAATACGGAGAATTTTGTGAATATCCAGAATAATGCGGATTAGGGATTTATATGGATTTACTGGATAATCGGCGGACCTACCGACCAAGAATCTTGAACAAACCAGTCATTTTTTGTTGATTTAGGGATTTTTGTTTGAACATCCAAGACTCGGGGGTACCGGACTTTGCGGACATTTCAAGAAGATTGCGATCAACCACTGGAATGCTGGGGTTCCCTATTTTCAGACATAGCTCACATGGTTGAAGCAACCAGCCATCAGATTTCAGTGAAACAATCGGAGTTTTGACGCGCTTTTTCCAGGTGGATTCTACATTTTCGCTTCATCCAATTCCTGACACCCGGTGAGCAATGTCAAAATCCTGTTTGCGAACTTCTGCTGGTTTGTTTCTAGCTATTCCATGGATTGGCTGTTCTAGCTATTCCATCAACGGAGAATTCCCCGAATCCTAACGGTCCTAACCATCATTCCATGCGGAGCAGTGAGGCCGTGCCTTGGGTGTGTCACCCCATGGCTGAATTCGAGCCGGAAAGGCTCCGGGGGTACCAACAAATAGAGGAAACCAATTGGATGATAGACATGAAACCGCAAACCGGGCCATCTCTTTGCATATTCTAAGTTAGCCCATCTTAGGTACATTAAGTGCAGGTATGTAGACTGAAACGGTACTAACTTATGTAGACATGAAATCAGGAAGTGATCCCCCTTACGACTCTGACGTGATTTACGTACATAGCCTCTGGGTTTAATGCAATCAGAATCTACAGACTACACCTTTGGTGTTGAACAATCCAATGTTCTAAGATGAAGCATGCCACAAGTCCCTCCAACACCCCACATGAACGGAATCCTTTCAGACACAAGCTTTTTTCATTTCAAGGGGAATGCCCAAGGGGTCCGCACAAATTACAAATTTGCTTTTAATTCAAATTTGTTGGTGCTTAAAAGAAGATAACCATCCCAACCTTTTGCCCAACGCCGCGCCAGAGGTGTTGAACCCCAGAGCCACCAGTGCTGGGAGTGTTATGGCAAACCCAGCCTTTGGTTGGCAAACCCCATAGCAGCCACTGGGATGATTCCTAAATTTAATTCATGGTCTGTAAGTGGGTATGTCACCAGTATATGTCACACACATACAGACATACAGATGTATAATGATATATATATATATGTATGGCATGGTATGGTATGCTATGGTATGGTACGGTATGGTATGTATGTATATATATGTACATATACATATACATATATATAGATAGATAGATATAGATATACCTATACATATACATGTGTATGGGTGTGTTTGTCATGATATATCATGTACATACGTACATCACGGAGAAGATCTGGGTTATCAGAGTACACTTAAAAACTCACAAGTCATTCATAAGCTTTGCCTTCCAGGAGAATCCCAACGTGGCCACGAACGTCAGCATGGCCGCAAGGCCGCTTGGCTCAAAACTATGCGAAACTCAGGGGCTTTCTCTGCTGAGATTTAGCGAAACTGAAGTATTTTTGGTACCCTCTGGCTGAATATCCTCCAGCTTGCTGGTTGGTGGTTCTCCCAGGTTCTCCCAACTCTAAACCTCCATTTAATCATTTAGTTCAAGAATTTTGCAGCCATTTCTCTATACGTCCAGGAGTCCAGGCCCTTGGACTCCAGCCCATCGAATGTTGAGCCAACACATGCTGGACACGTCAGCCTTACAAAACTGACACAGCGGAGAGACATTGCTCTGCTCCAGGATCTGCTTTTCATAAGTGATGATACTGATGGTATGAAAACATATTGCTGCGAGATAGTCACCCATAATTCTACAGTAGATGTCATATATATATATACCTTAGTTGAAAAGTCAAATAGCGCAGAAAGTCATCCAAATGTTCCAGGTTGGCGGGTTGAATATATTCCAGAAATATGAGCAGATTGGTCATCATCATGGCCTATCATAATCGCATGTAGGGATGGAAAGCACTGAGCATACTGAGCTCCATTAGCCGACCTTCCCTGCCAAAGTGATGGAAACGTCAAAGACCTTGATGACTTTCAATGTTCACCTCAAGCTTTCATCCTGAAACCATCTGCCATATCTGGCTTCCGCTCCATGGCAAAAACAGAATTGCGACCCGGTTGGGAAGCTGCTTCTTCGAAAAATTGAAGAAACTCAGGGCAAAATGATCAAACGCACTGACTTAGCAGAAACTAGGAAACTTCCAATGCTCCCTCTGCATATGGCGGTTTCCTTAAATGGTGGTACCCCTAAATCATCCATTTTAGTTTTCGGATTTTCCATTACCCCTAGCTATTGGGGTACCTCCATTTATGGAAACCCCCATATGGTTGTATAAACCCTGAACTTAGTGTTGGCCTGCTGGCCAAACACGAGGGGACGGCGCCCTCTGAATCTACGTGTTCTGCACCTATGTGATACGTTGACTGGTTTCGACTGAAAATAACGGTACTGCAATGCAATGGTTGATCATCATTGTTCCATTTCATTTGCCATAAATTGTGGTAAATCCCCCCCATTTGCAGACACACCCAGATTGAATACAATAACATGCACCATTAAATCAAAATATGTCAAACTAACATATCCTTAAAAACCGGTAGTATAGCATTATCTTCCCTTAAATCCGATTACATAAATCCTGTTAAAACCCATTCATATAACTCCCACTGAATCTCATTAAATCTTTCGAAGGTGGACTCGGATTTTGCGCGCCCCAACCATCGCAATGCCAGGGGCCTTTCAGGTCAGCTGTGTGCCAGGCATCTGACACTGCTGCCGTTGGAATATGGGTAGGTCAAACTCCATCAATATGTCAATATCCCACATTCGGCACATTCAGCCATTTCGAAACATGCCATGGCTCACTTCCAAACAAATCTGGTCTCCCGATCTCTCCCAGGCCTTCACATCTTCACACATTTGGATTATTTTGACCCATCTACCCATGTAATGGTACACTGCAGTGGCCTCCAGTGCCATGCAAGCGTCGCATGGCGATGAACGCGCCTGCGACTGAATTGGCCTGCACTCCCTGTTGGGCTTTGCCGAGGAAACGTTTAAAGCCCTGCGATCTTCTCATGGCCCTGGATACCCTGCACCAAACAAAATCAAGAAAGTATTTATATATGTTTCGGCTGATACTAGTAGTGGAATGCTTCAATTCAAAGCACCAGAAGAAAAAAAAACATGAAACTATTAATGTTTTTGGACTTGTACTAGTGGTGGATGCTTCAATTCAAAGCGCCAACAGAAAATCAAGAAACTACTTTTGTTTGGGCTGATGCTATTAGTAGTGGATGCTTCAATTCAAAGCGCCAACAAAAACCAAGAAACTATATATGTATTTTTTGGGCTGATACTACTAGTGGATGCTTCAATTCAAAGCGCCAACAAAAAACTAAACATTGATAAATACTGATTGCCCAACCAACCAAGGCTTACCCGGCAGTTGATATTCAACAAAAATCCTTGGAACAAAGGCTTTGACTGACAATCTTTGTTGTTGCAACTTGCAGAGGATTCAGGAAACGTTTCCTGGCAATACGCACCAGGGAAGCAACTTGCACCAGCATCATCCCGCATCTGGCGATGAGATCTTGATTCTCAGGTTGTTCGCCACACCTGCCACTGCATCACACGTTGAGTCAGAAGAAAATTGAAGGCACCCCTTTGACTGCTTTTCTGAAGAGCTTCGAAAACCCCATTGCCAGGGTCATCTCCATTTTTTGGGGTGATAGTGTCATACAAACTGATTTTGCTAACAGAATACCTTGCAAGTATGGCATGCCACACTCCAATTCTAGGCCCCGTTATTCCCCGTTGATCCCTGCCTCAAACCAAATCCAAAGGAACCAACTGACTCGACTGTGTGGACTCTTCACCTGGCGCTCGGGTTTTCCTAATTTTCATATATTTCATCATAATTCAACCGAACAAGTTCAGCCATTTTGGGAGAGTTACACCATTTCCAACCACTTTCTACCCATCATTTCCTGCAGAGTGAGCCGCGCTTCCCGTTGCTGCCACGCCGCAAGGCCGCTTCGGCACCCGCCGTCGGGCTGCGCTGGGATTGGTGGCTTCGCGGGGCAGCAGCTTGGATTCGCGGAGGAGAAACCTGGTGCTTCACGGGGCTTTCCCAAAAATCCAAGCCTATAATCAATGGAACATAACCCAAAGGGTTGGACCCTGACAAATTCCCCAAAAGCTCTCCCAACTTTGCCGACCAGGGGCTCGCTTCGGCACTCCTCAAAGCTGAAAAGGGGCCGAAGTTCAAATCCTTGTCCCTTCAACCTGGAACCCCAGGCTCTGGAGGGGGCTATAGATATGCTAAAGAGTTTTTGGATACTTAGACCGTCAATTTTACTCGTGAAAAATGAAGTTACATGAATTCAGTGTAATGTCTAGTACCGTCACTCATTTTATACATGAACGGAGGATCAAAATTGATGGGGATAGCAACAAAGAATTGGCTTGTGAACCAAGTGACCAGCAACAATCTAATTGGATTCATCCCAGTTTCAGGGAGGGGCCATCCCTGGATCAGTGAGGGCGACAATGTGCCCACACACACACACACATTTTCTGCATGTATAATTGTATGATATATATATATATATATATGTGGCAGGGACCTTTTGGTATAATGCGACCGTCCTCCTTTCTGATCCCATTTGTTTCCATACTTGTCTCCTTGTCTGTTCCCAACTTGTCTCCTTATTTCTCT
>Ga0126342_10016288_pt1 | contig 12967 bp, 10 predicted proteins | sample Cyp1metagenome_FD_92528 | JGI IMG/M metagenome (GOLD analysis project Ga0126342, IMG submission 92528) | Coral microbial communities from Lord Howe Island, Old Settlement Bay, Australia - Cyphastrea 1 metagenome | ecosystem: Host-associated > Invertebrates > Cnidaria > Coral ... | reverse complement strand
TTCCCACTCGCATGGCAACCCCCGGAGAGCCCTGTTGGCCCTAGCCCCTATACAACACCTTGAGCTAACAGGGTCAACGTAGGCAACTAAGAAACCCTACGAACGCAAGCTGTACGTCCAATTAATAACATTTAATAACTACACAAACCGCTAAAACTCCCTTAACATCCCCCTAACATCGCATTTATTCATGGTTACATCCTAGAAGCAATCCCATATACCCTTTTGATCCCTTTTGCAAGTTAACATAGCCATGGCACATCACAATTTTCATAGGTAAATCATCAAACTAATTGGGAATTCTATGGAATATTTCCATAGCTATGTTACATCACCACAGCGTACATCATCTGCCAACTCCTGAACATATCTGAAATCCATTGAAATCCACAAAAATCCACATAGTTCATGACTAAAAACCCACAGAATATGGTTTTTATGACTATAGAATCAACCATCCCACATAAAACCCACTGAAATTCTACTAAGTCACCAGCTGAAGCCGCTGGGGCCGCTGGGGCCGCCGCGGAAGCCGCCGCCACGGCAGCAGCCTGGGAGGCAAACTCATCTCGCAGCGCCTGGGGAAAGGAGGATGGGAGCTTGATGGGATTGATCTTTTGGGACTTTCTTGGGATTGGAATGGGAATATTATGGAGATTTCAATGGTATATTTAATGTGATTTATTGTCACCCAAAAGGGGATTCAATGAGCTTTTTGTCTTGTTTAAGTTTTTCATGGATCTTGATGGAGATTTCAAATGGATCTTGATGGGGATTTCACTTGATATAACTATGGACTATGAACCAATAGGGACCGCAAATGGTCTCTCTACTGTATCTGTCTAACCATCCATCTTTCCGTCTATCGATCCATCCATAAACCCACCCGTCCGTCCATCAATCAGCCGAATCAAGCACCAACCTAATCAACCAACCAATCAGTCAGTCAAACTATGTGTCTGCCTATTTACTCTATTCCTGCCAATTCTATGCTGTCTTTCTATCTATCATTATCTAGTTCGTCTGTTCATCTAGCCATCTATGTTTTCTATCTTTTCTATCTATATTGTCTATCCATCAGCCAATCAATCCGTCTATCCATTTATCTGTCTATGCGTTCTCTCTCTCTCTTGCATTCTACTCATTTCTATCCTGTCCTATCCAGCTATTGTGTGATTCAAACAACTTATCTTGATATTCCATTCTATTCCTACCTTTCTCTCTATCCACCTGTCTATATACATATCATAATGTATATATTATCGGTTCTATTCTTTTTAAGTCTACTCGATTTTATTTTTATTTTTTTTAATTCTTGACTCTTCTACGCTGTTCTTTTCTGTCCGTCTATCCATCCATCCACCCATCCACCCGTCCATGACATATCCCATCCCCAACGCTTTGAATGGGCATGGTACCAACCAATTCACCAGTTGGTTTACAGATCATCATTCGAATCTATAAACCAACTATTGGTTGGTACCATGGTTATATAACGATAGATTGCGGATATATAAACCAACTATTGGTTGGCACCAATAATCAATCATAGCTTACGCAATCTTTATTGGTTGTATATCCGCAATCGCTAGTGAATCACAATGAGTCCCATCCGAAAATGTTGCATTCTCCAAGCGACCCCAAAACAAACAGATCCGCTACTAAGCGCAGGTTTCGGAATGTTTATTACTAAGGTAGAAAGGGATAAACAAAGGACCAAGCCAACCCGTAATGTTGAGTCTATGATCAAAACCTTTGGGCATAGTGCAGCTACGCATTCTATATTGGCGGTGTCCGTGTTTTTTTCCCATATACCGTGGCCCTCGCATGGTGGTCTGTATGGCAACGAACTTGTAAGTTTACAAATCGTTTTGATGATTCAGTCGCAATTCGTGTGCTGGCTAAATCCCTAATTATTCTTGTTGGTTGAGTCCTACAGTAGATGGACAAAAAAATCAAACCCTACAGGCATCTACCAAGTAAAACCCCACACCCCAAATTTCAATGTAGAACAAAACTCTATCTAACTTCCTCTGTGTTCAGGGTTTGATTATTTTGTCCACTGGAGCCAAGCGCGCAGCCCAAAGACAACATTGAAATTTGGGGGTGCGGGGGTTGACAACAATACAGCAAGGGTTTGATTTCATCGTCCATCTACGGTAGTTCTGATGAAACACACCAGAATATTGGTCGTTATCACATGTTATCACCTCTTTTGTTGCCTTTTCATCTACAATGTGGCCTATGGCTCAACATTATCAAACTTTTCTATAACATGCTATCAACATACTATTAACATGCTATAACTGGTTGGTGGTTTCAACCCCTCTGAAAAATATGACTTCGTGGGTTGGGATGATGAAATTCCCAATATGATGGGAAAGTCATTCAAAATTCCATGGTTCCAGTCACCACCAACTTCACATAACTTCGGTATAGCCATAACTGAGATACTTGGCTGTTTAGAATCCCCCCAGAAAGCCGACCCACGGCCGCTCCACCTTCCCGGCGGCCCTTTGTGCGCTGCGCGTCCACACAGTGCAGCTGCCGTCGCCGCAGGCCACGGCCAGGTCGCCGTTGGGGAAGAAACTCAGGCCGTAGGCCTGTGGATGGCCAGTTATTAATCCCTAGTTCTAACATTGGGAACGGCTTACTAATGCTTTACTAACATTGGGGATTCACCCAATGCCATCATCCCATGACCACCCGACTGGGGGTCATCTTACGTCCCTCTGGGATGGTGTCACCCAATGGACAGTGGAATTCCTATGGATGGTTCCCTGGGAAAAATGTTGAAGATCTTCCTAAATATTACCCTATGGATATTAAATCTGGGATGGTTTCATACTATTTGGGGCTGTTTTTTTTTTTTTTACCACATTTAACTAATTCACTGATTGGGAAGGGATCAGTGGGCTAGTTCAGCAATGTTCAACATGGCCTTTTGTGAATTAACTGGGCTTTTACCATGTTGTACACCATACTGGGTTGAAGAACCCTGCAGAATGATTTCAGCGCATGATCACCTCGCATCGCCCAAAGCTGGTAGCTATGGATGTCCATTCCGGCAGGAAAATATGGTATAATCCCCCTAGACATGGTATACTTCGCCCCGAAGATGGTCTAATTCCCCTGAACATGGTATGATTAGTATGATTTCCCCCAAATATGGTATAGTATCCCGGAAATTATGGATCATCAATAGATTTATAGAAGTTTCTAGATATCTAATGATATCTATAGTAGGTTGTGAATGGTTGGGATCCATCCCCCATTCCCGCGTCCTCCCCAAGAACTTGCAACTCCTCCTTCACCTGCAGGCCTGGCACAGGCGGCTGGCGATCTCATCGCCAATCTCATTGGTTATCTATAGCATTGGCATACAACTAAGCATCACACTAAAATTCGCTAATTTCATTGGATGATCTCACTAAGTTATACAAAACAAAGCCAATCATCCAATCATTGTTTGTATAACTTCGTGAGATCAGCCTGCAATATGATGCAACAAGTCCTGGCTTCAGTCCATTGCGTTGGATCATGGGTCTTTCTAACTTAAAACACCCTTAAACAAGATCAACATTCCAGCGTATGAACGACATGGAAAATCATCATTTTTTGTGGGTAATAGTAGGTAAACCATCTATAAATGGACCATTTTCCATGGCTATGTTAGTCATAACCAGAGGGTATATCTCTCCTTAATCCTCCCAGCCTTCCGTACTGAGAATCACCACCTGTCCCTCAGAACAGCCCGCGGCCAGCTCTGGACCGTGCCGGGACAGGGACAGGACGTAGGACCTCGGAGTCAGAGGCGGTGCCCCAGGTGGGAATCGCTCATCGCTGGTAAACATAACTCATGGATGTTATGGTATATATATATATCGTATCTATAGTATCTATAGTATCTAGAGATATCTAGAGATATCTAGAGATATCTATAGTATCTATAGTATCTACTGTATAGTTAAATATCCATGATAATACTATAGATAACTATCGATATATATATATATCGTATCTATCGTATCTATAGTATCTATAGTATTCTATAGTATCTAGAGATATCTAGAGATATCTATAGTTAATGGAGGTTGTAAACCAACAGACATAACTGGAGAGCACCGCCAGGCTATAGGAACTTATGAACCATGGAAACAGACACCTGCAACTACATTGCCTCCATATTGCCACAGGCTGTCTACTTAGCCAATACAAAATGATCAGCTCTGTGGTAAGCGCCATCACCCAGAAATTTCTGAGGGCAAAGGATTCAGAGGGTCCCTTGATCCCTCAAAAATGGAGGAGACCACTGAACACGTTCACTTCCCAACCGCATTTGCCATTTTGGGTCGATCCTGTTTTTTTAGATACTTTTTATCCTCACAAGATCATCGCCCTGATTGTATTCAAAAAACCTCAAATGAACAATGTCAAAACCTAGTGAAAAATTAATCACGCAGTAGTTGGCTGATTGCGCTTCTCAGCTCATGGATCATAGCCCCCATATTTACATGGATATAAAGTGAACATTCATCAACTACAACCGACAATTAACACTCATATAAGAACCCAAGAATCCCCATGATTCTATTAGGTCGCTTAACATATCAACACTTGGTTTCATGGGGAAAATAAGCTGTCCCCATATAACTCAACTGGTTGGTCATCATTTTCTGTGTTTTTTCCGACAAAGCCACGGTTTCATGTACTCTATGGGTATATATGGATCATTGTTATATATATATATATAATATCATTATCCCATACTTTATATCTCCACAACATCTCCATTATGTTCCTATTACATCACCATCATCATTGAATTTGGTAACTATAATTATCCCATTATATCACCATTGTCTTATCCCCAATATACCGTTTGTGTACCCTCCGGTAGAAAGAGATCTACCTATGAATACTGGTGATTTTCCATAGCTGTGTTAGTTTACCCCGAGGACAGCCAAGAATGATGGGACTAAATGTACTACATGGGATAAAGATTGGATAAATATGGGAAACATGGATACAAATTCTTCCCCATTAAATGGATAAATATATATATAGATATTTATAATTTATATATATATAATTTATGTATATATATATATTTATATATGATTTATGTATATATATATATGTATAAATGTACTAACCATGGGACACTTCTACATCCCCTTGTCACCCCCGTGCCATCACCGCCGGGCGGCTGTGCCACCTGCCGCTCTGCCAGCATTTTCCCGGACGCGTCCCAGAGGCGTACGAAGCCGTCGTTGCTGCCGGCGGCCACCCGACTTCCATCCAGGGCGCAAAGGGCGCGAACCACCTGGAGAGCCATGGTGAAATATCACTTGGGATATAAGATGATATAAGCCCTATGTCCCTATACAATTATATATATATATATATGTATACAGTATAATTAAATGTCATATGATATCCACTTATAATATCTTATAACTGGAACTGCACCCCCCAAGTCCTGAACTTGGGGGTGAAGTTGGGATTGTTGATGGATACACATGATAAAACCATGGCTGAAACCCCGCAAGTTGGGATTAAAAAAACCTGTCATTGTGGCCATGTACCTGCTTGGAAGTAGAACTGCGTTGCAAAAAATGTGGGTTTACTGATGCAATTATTTGCTGGTGGGTTTCAAACCATGACATGAAACGTAGAAATTCACAGACTTATAGTATTATATAGTATGATCTTATTTCTTCGGTGGTTTGCTTCAATCCATCATTCTGGGAAGAAGTGATCATATGGGCGCAGCTACTACATGGAAACCAGCCAAAAAAGCTCAAACTAGGGCAGGTCGGGGAACTCCACATCTTTGACATAGTCGGGGGGGCTGAAAAAAACTGTCATCTTGAAATGGTAAAATTCAAACGTGGCTTGCCCATGACCACCGAGGTTTTGGACCAACATCATCCATTTTACGAGGTATTTTTTCATTATAAACCATTGGTAAACCATCCATTTTGGGGTACATTTTAGGACCCCCCCAGATTATGGTTTCTCCAATGTTTCCCCCATTGTCCTAGTGCGCCTGTTTCGCTTGCAGAGTCATCACCTTCTGCCCATTGCGCCAGATGCCGATGCTTTGATCGCCACTGCCGGACACAATGTCACCGTTGGAAAGGCCTGTGACTGTTCTTAATGGCGTGATGGAACTGACTTGCTATGCGGAGGAGTAGTAGCATCATGATGATGATGATGATGATGAGGAGGAGGAGGAGGAGGACGACGACGACGAGGACGCGATTAAAACTTCCAATACGAAAGGCTGTGGGCAAATTCAATGAAATTTCGAACAACAAAAGATAAGCAGAGATCAAATCCATCATGTCGAAAGCCAAATATATAGCCCTACAGTACTGTACAAGCAAAGCATGGTTTCACATTGCAACGCCAGCTATACCTTGCTAGTTCATCTACCCCGTACTCCTGCGACTGCATTGACGGCAATGTCGTGGCCAGCCATCACGAATTTCTGGGACTGATTCTCCCAAAGACGGACCTGAGCTTCCGACAAGATCAACCAACTGGATGAACGGTTGGAAACAAGAAAAGACAAACACCCCATACAAAAAGCAACAGCAACAACCAAAACAACAACAGCAACAACAACCTTCTTCTTGTTTTTCTCCTCCTTCTTCTTCTTCTTTTTTGCGTGGTCTTCTTGTTCTTCTTGTTCTTCTTCATTTCTTCTTTTTCTCCTTGCCTGCTCTTGGATTTGCAATCCTGAATCGAGGCTACAAAATCGATGGTCTCCGAAAGGATCCTAAAGGTCTAAACCTCCATCCTCATCATCCTCTTCGTTGTCCACATGATTGGAATATATTGGAATCCCAACTTTCATCCCTTGGATCATCCCTGGGATCGCCCAAAATGGCCCTCCCAGCTCTTCACCAAGCCGCCGTCTTGTCCCAACCGCCCGAGATCAAGGACCGGCCGTCGGTGGCCAGAGAACTCACCACGTGGACGTTGGTCCCCTGGATGCCTTCGCCGTGGCCCTTCAGATCTGCCACCTGCAGGGAGCGTATGTAATGTCATGTAATGTAAATTTAAATGTAATGTATATTTGTATACTATATATATATATATATATATTATAGGTCTTTTGCTGACCTATAATGATTTTTGCAGGTTTTGACTGACCTACATTTCCAAGAAACACTCCGGTGCACATGAATGTCCTTAAGTTTCTTAACGATAGTTCTGCTGCTGAGGTATGAAGTTGCTAGGCTGCTAGGAGTTGCAGAGGATGTGGGAACAGCTGTTGAGCAACCACAAAACTAGACCTGCCTTCCCGTCTCATCCCCTGCCTCAACCCCATCTTTCCACACGATGATGCGGCCATCGCGCCCAGCAGATACCAGCTGGTCACCTTCCATCACCACCAGCGCCAAAACGCCGTCCACACCTGCGCGACGCTGGTGTCCCGACAAGATCCGTGGCTGTGAAAAGCCGCCGGAGCCAGGGGCGCCGTAGACGCGGATCAGGTTGTCCTGCAGGGGTCAGCCCATATCAACCCAAAGACCTTTGGGGGATGGTTTTACTCCATGGACAGTCTACAAGCCTACAAACTCCCCTGAGCACAGCAAACTTGAGCCCACAAACTCAAATTCATTAATTATTCATGAAGCAACATGGTGCGAGTCATGCATGCTATATGTTGTTTCAAACAGATCAAACAACATGAATCAATATCTCATATCTGACTGACTGTCCAGTGAACCTATGGAACCATTGGAGATGGTTGTGTGGCTAAACGGCCTTCGAGTTGGCCAAGTGGGTTTGTCTGCAAGTAAGGCAGCCCCAAAAAGTTTCATGGTTGACCATCACTGTCCATGTTATTCCATACTTGGTTTGAGTAGACCACTACAATACTATATATATATTATATATCCCCACAATTCCCCTTTATATTTGGGTATGGGTCAATACCTATAGATACATTTTTAGTGGGATGAACATCCATTTACCAGCTATTTTGGGGTTCACTAGGTACCAGGGTTTTGACCCATCCCCATTTGCCAATTTTTGGGAACCTTACACTTTCCTGTTTTCCACTTTCCTGTGTCAGAGCCAAGCTTCCATGCTGCCGAAAGCAAGGCCGCCGGATGCGAGTGTGGTCACACAGCGAACTTCGCCTGCTGCAAACATCAGTTCAACGACCTCCCTACTGATGTGATGGAAGAGATCACTTGACAAATTGTAAGAATTCTAAAACACACCAACACCACCGGCACCGTCCCCACCAAACAAGAGGAATGCCACAGGATTTCCGACCTTCAGCGCGCAACTGCGCTGACAGCACCATGTGACCCTTCACGAAGCTCAAGGCCTGGAGTTTTCATGAGTTTTCAGAGGCACCGCTTCATTTTGCTCTGTGCAGATTTTTGCAAATCAGGATATCTATGGATATCTATCATCAACCTGATGGATGGTACATCACCGTTTTTACGGGTCGGTGCCTCCAGAGCGGCTTCAGCATCTGCCTCGCAAATCTGCGGGCTTCGCCAAGATTGTGCCATGACTTAGGGAGTTAATCCTTCCTGGGGCAGCACTTGGAAGCAAATAATGGGCTGGGTCAAGATTGCATCCCCACATGTCGAATGGCTCCAAGCAAAAAATCGTGTACACCCCAGCCGTTTGACTGCGGGAGCCCACCTTCACCTTTTCCGGCGGGGAGTCGGAGGGCACCTGCCACGGTGACCCCGAGTTGCAGGACCTACTTGTCCATGAGCATACATGAATACATCATCCAGCCAGCAATAACACTGATTGCATATGCGTCAGCATTCAAGAAGCAAACGCATCTTCAACCCATGTCAGATTCTTCAGTAGCTCTTAAGTATTGAATTTCTGAAACCAGGCTCCAACAGACCTCAGCCAGTCCCAACCTCCAACTGGTCCTCTGTCTTCGCAAAACCTGCAGCTCCCAATAACTCTTCTGCACCAGCACAGCTCAAGGCCATACCTTCAGCAAAAAGAAGGAGATCGTACCGGCAGCTATGGCTTGTAGTGGGACGAACACATCTTTAAATTTCTGGGGGGGAAAAAGACATGCAGTTCCCAGAGAAATGGGATCGCCACCAATCATGGAGACTGATTTTGCAGCACAAATGAATAGTCGAAGTGATTTTGCAGCATGGCGAGGTTGTTAAATCTCCCCAACGTTGGGAGAGGCACTGCATCCCGATCTCGGTCCCATGGCAGTTGGTTGATGAAGCGAGCAGCCGAGCTGCTGATTTTCTTGTTCGAAAGTTTCACTCTTCGATACTTCTCCTGGTGATAAGTTGGAACATGCAACTTGGCCTTGAGGACATCACAAAAAGGAGGAAATCGGATGCTTATGACAATCCATGACAATCCCCAATACATTGAGTAGTAAATTTCCCGACAATCATCAATCGATGGGAGTCTCTGAGTCTCCCACAGCCACTGTTCAAATATTGTTTGGAACTTTTGGACCCATACTGTAGTGAGTTCAACATGACCTCCTTTCCCACTCCCAAACCGCACCGAAAAGGCGTGAGACGGACTCCTCAGAAGGACTCTTCACCTGGCCACTGGCCACTGGCTGGTGAACTACTCCTCTTACACAGAAGTCTGGCCAGTTTGATGAACATATTCCCACGGTGGGAGTGGAAATGTGAAGACACTGTGAAATCACAATCTTGAAAGAAGCAGCTCAAGACTATATCATGTATTATCATGTATCATGTCATTTTCTCCGACATATCAAGCACTTGGGCCCACCATCCTTGGATATCCTTGGGCCATCAACCAACCCCCAATGCCGCTGAGGTGCCAAGTTTCCCAACAAAGTGGACAGCACCTGGATGGAACTCGCCTCCGCCAGCTGTGCTTCGGAGTTCTTCTCCCGCAGCTGTCGCACGGCTTTGGCCGCCGGGCCCTGGACAGAGAGGACAGGACAGTGACAGCGTGAAGGCTATCAACTACACACGCTCTACAAATTAAATACGGAAAGTATGATATGATATTGCTGGATATATACATATCTATATATATAATGATATATATATATATTTATACATACATATATATATATATATATAATAGATATTACAGCACATATCTGTAGTTCTGTATGTATTTATATGATTTTACATGCACTTCATTGCCATCTAACCGCCGCCTCCACCTCCATCGACATGGCCATGGCTGCAGCCAGATCGTCATCTTCCATTGCATCGTCCATGAAATCCAATGGGGTCAGGGGACGTTCCCCAGGGGCATCTTTGACTGACTTGCATGTCAAGAGGTCTGAAGAGAAGGGTATTCCAATTTGAAGGAAACAGCACTGCAGGTAAAGGGGCAAACATATTTGTATATATTCGTAATCCGTTTGTAACCTTTCATTTACTTGAGGTTCACATGCGTCTGAGACATTCTGAGACCTGTTTTGAGGCCTGCCTTTCCCAGGATATCCAGTTCTTTGCTTGGGAGATGAAACCGTTTCCTCTCCAGTTGGTGAAGACGTATCCATATCATTGAGTGCTGCAGTAGTCAGTGGTCACAACTGCAGTTCCGAACTCTTATCCGGAAATCTGGAGGTGGCCCAACAGCAATGCAACATGTGTCAACCCACTGAGAATGCTGCAGTACATCATATTACCATCTGATTATTTAACATAGCCATGGATAATCACCATTTTTAATAGGGAAACCATCTATAAATGGGCCATTTTCCATGGCTACGTTAAATAACCAGAGGGTAATATTACCAACATATCAGTATATCGAAATGCTGAAAGTATTGGGCACATATTAATACCGCAGCATACACGATCAGTCATACTATCGAAGCAGTATATCTGTTTTACTCCTCACTTTCCGAAAGGCAATATACTGCTGAACAGCACTGTTTCCCCAGTCCCATCTTGCCATATCAACTGGCCACATTTTCAACTGGCTCTGTCCAAGAACTCCACACTTTGTTCCTGAAAAACTTGGCTCTGTCTTCTGCGAGACGACCAGATGCTGAGAAGTAAACCCAGAAGCAGACAGCACAAGCCAACGATGTCCTCGTGACAGCTGAGCATTGTCAGTACAAAACCATCTATAATTGTTGGGCGAAGAAATTTGAGCCAACCCCACATGGCATATGGTTCTTTTATGTGCTTTTCAGTTTGTATCGAAGGGAAGAAACATGAACAGTTGACAAGGCTCGTGGTCGCTGGGCGCACTGAGTCTAGAGGGAAGGTCACCAAACTTACGGTAAGTGGCTAGCGGCTAGCAAGTTTGGATGCAAATGGGTTATACTGGTTATAAAGTCATAATCCAACATTAAACACCAGTCTCAAAACGCTTCAAAATAACAAACTCCCATCTACTGACCAATTTACTAGGTGAATCACGCCAGTAGCTACCAAGATTCTGTGGCATTCTTCGGCTGTTTCAGCCCCAAGATCTTCTGGTACGGCGAGTCTGCCAAGACCAAAACCAGGGCACAAGCCTGAACAATTTTGGCGCAACAACATCCGGCTTTCCAACCCATTGTGGGATATGTTCATCTTTATATAGGGGCAATGTATGTGTATATGTATATATTACGGGAATAACAAGTCTTTTTTGATACTTGACTGATACTAGGTTTTTTTCTGGAGCTCTATTCGGAGGACCACGGAGGACCCACCATGTTAAAGAAATTTAGGATACTTTTAGGATACTTCTGATCTTTATTGACCAATCTGTCAAGAAATCTTGGGGCCTTGGGGGCTTGGTATATTGGACCTGGTCCTGAATCCCCACAACCATATCACTTCAGTTGGGACATGAACATACTCAAAAAAATCAACAAAATTCTCCAGACATTCCACCATCCGCGAGTTGCGGTGTGCAGTCAAACATCTTTTGTAAACACACAATGCATTTTGAGGGACTAGCAATTCAACAACAATTGGGACCCGGACCCCAATACCCACAACATCCGACAAGAAATCTTAGTTCAATTGCTAATTGCAACAACGTCCACATATCATATCATCACATATCTCCATTCCCCAAACAAAACTCGTCAATTTTCATCAATTTTCCATAAATTTCCCCAGACTTCAATGGACTCTTACCAGCAACCACTTTTTTTCTCCCCAAACGAAAGAAATGCCCAGCGTCCGTCAAGGGCTTCAAGGTGCTTTCCAGCAAAGCACACAAGGGACTGCGAAAGGATCGGTTCAGCCCCACGGTGGACCATTGGAATCCTTGGCGACGTTGCAGGAGGTCGAAGGTGGCATGGGGATGGTTGGATGCCATCCCCAAGCATTAGGACCAATAGGACATTACATATACAGGATAAACATATACTGGTTGGTGGTTCCAACCCACCCTTCCGAAAAACCTGAAAGTCACAGTCAAATCGGATTATTGTTCCCAATAGGTGGAAAGTCATAAAATTCCATGGTTCCAAACCACCAACCAGTATAATTCTTATTCAACAAATATATCAGAATCAACTCAACCATAGTTGGGAGACCTCCAAAGATTTGACCTCAGCCAATACCTGGGAGACGAATCCGCCCAGCCACCCATGGTGATCAGCACACTACCGGAGAGCAGCAGGGCCGAGCTCTGATCCGCCCAAAAGGCTGTGGAGCCCATGGATCTCCAGGGACTTAAGCCTGGCGGGAAAAAAATACCAAGGGATACAGGTCTTTTAATATATATATATAATACATAAAATATAATATAATATATATATAATATAATATATATATATATATATATAATATATATATATATATAATATAATATATATAATATATATATATATATATGTGTGTCTGTATACATATAATGTTGGATGGACAATAGTAAAGCGTGTGCAATAGCTACAAATAATTTTCAGAATCTGATTTTTCAGCCCCTATTGATTTTAAATTAGGCCTTATTGATTTTAAATTACAAACATCAACCTTGGTCCAGAGCATCTGCA
>Ga0126342_10016287_pt1:5000-12967 | contig 12967 bp, 9 predicted proteins | sample Cyp1metagenome_FD_92528 | JGI IMG/M metagenome (GOLD analysis project Ga0126342, IMG submission 92528) | Coral microbial communities from Lord Howe Island, Old Settlement Bay, Australia - Cyphastrea 1 metagenome | ecosystem: Host-associated > Invertebrates > Cnidaria > Coral ... | reverse complement strand
TCGTCACAGCAAATACATGTGCGCCATTGCAGGGGCGCCCTTTGAGTTCAAACCAATACGGGTCGTGCTATCGCGGAAAAGTTTCGCCATGGGATTCACTTGCATTTCCTTTTGATTTCGTGTTTCCTTTGCTTTAGCAACTTCCCAATCTACACCACTTCACGCGGCTAGATTCAACATCCCAACATAGTGGAAGGCCACAAAGTACTGTAAAGGTCACCAGAAATGAGTTTCCCGACAATCATCCGGAAAGACGTTGGGGCATAGCACAAGTGCTGGCCGTATGAATACTACACCTAACTATCCCGTCAGTGAAACTTGAGTTATACCAACTTGACAATTCCAAATTGGGCACCACAAACTGTTTTTTTCCTTCCCATGAAATATCACCATTATCCTCGTAAGGCGGATATATATATATATACACGTATTATTGCAGCTTCATTTATCCCATTATATCCCACTTATATCCCTATTCTTGTGAATTCAGGACTGAATTTCCATTCACATTTTTTGTTCTCCCAGCGCCGGAAACTGGGAAACCAGGCGCCGCGCCGCCAGGCCAAACGTCTATCGCGGGCTCTCACGAAGCTAAGTCGCCCTGAGGCGGCCAAGCACTTCGCGCCCGAGGCCGTTGGAGATCGTGGTGGGGAGCCATTCATGGGGTTTAACCTGGTTTAATTATCAATCATATGGAAAATATATGTTGATATATTATGAATTACTACTGTATAATGATTTGATAAATTATGGTTGATATACTGTTTTCTAGTTGGTAACATATAATTTGGGTATAACCCATATAACTAAAGTGGGATGCACATCCAAGAGGTCGGCCAGTTATGGAAAAGGATGGAACAATTAGGAGAAAGGCTGGAAAAGTTGGGAGCAATTGATGGAAACATGGGAAAACATGATGGAAAAAATGATAACATGATGAAGACATGAGGAAACACGGAAGTATGTGAACAACTTGGTTATAGTGATGGAAACATGATGGACACATCATGGAAACTTGGGGTGAAAAGAATAGTGATTGCACCATCAATGGAGGTCTCGCCAACATGGGCGATTCACCAACTTCTATAGCCTCTGGTAAGTTAACATAGCGACGGTTTGGTTGGAATGGTTGGAACTTGGGGTGGGAACTTGGGGTGGGAACTTGGGGTTGGGATTGTGGGTGTGCTTGTGCTTGTGCTTGTTATTATTATTGCTAGTGCTGCATATTTTAAGATTTTTAAGACGTAATTTTCAGTGGACCTGAATTCGAGGTGCTATGGCAGCTAGAAAAACCAACAGTTGTCCAGAGGTAAAGCCAGGTGTTTGTTGATTAATCTGTAAGAAGTGTCGTGACCAGTTTTATTTTTTCTTTTAAACAACTGAAATGCACAAGATCTGAACATGTACTACTGTCTTTCAATATTGTATTTTTTCAGAATATGTCGAAATACTCTATCAGAATACATCATTTGTTCATTCCCTTAGCTCTTGGGGTATTATATTATGGAATTATTATTGGCCACAATCTCTCGGAAACAACCGTCTCACCAGCAGGTAAAGATTCTGTGACGAGACCCTCGCAATTGATGATGGATTACTGATGATTACTGTAGGAAAAGCAACAAACTAAGTAAACTAAGCAACAAACAAAGGGTAGCTTTGAACTAGCTCAAGGCTGACTTTTGAATTTGGCATGTTCCGCCGCCAATTTGTCTAAGATACTCGAAGCCGCCCCCGGTAAGTGTAAAGTTTTGGAGGATCGCCATGTTTCACTCGCACCCGTTCAAACGGGATACTGTACAACAAAAAGTGGTTTCTCATCAAGTTGGGATCAAGAAATCTAGAGCCTCCAGTGTGGAGACGGTTTCTATTTGGATACTCTACCAAAGCTTCGGTTTCTATTCAAAGTTGGGAGGGTTTCAACTGAGGGACCCATGGCATCGCCATGGCATCGCCAGGACAAGGTGAGTGTCGATCACATGAAGACAGTGTTGGACGAAGAGTTGAAGGCGATATGGCAACAATCAGTTGGGATCATCCCCTTGATTTGTTGGTGATTTTAAGATTTATATACCAAATTTACTCCATTTTTTGGAGGCATCTATAGGAAATATATAATAATATATTATTATATGTATATATATATATAGTTATATCTATATAGAGTTATATCTATATAGAGTTATATATCCACAGAGTTATATATATATAGAGTTATATATATACATATAGTTATATATAATTATATTATATATAATTAAATTATATATAATTACATTATATATAATACATTATATATAATTATATTATATAATATTATATATATTTATATTACATACATATAATTATATGATATATAACTATATTATATATATATAATAATGACTATTAATATATATATATATATATCTATCTATCTACATTTATATGTCCTATCCCAAATCCCAGCCTACGTTTGTCTGCTATCCATGTTAAGTCGGAATCAGCTCAGCTTTCCTAAAATGGGGATGACCCAAGTTGGTCACCGGTTTCAATACTAAACTGGTCATCCACAATGACTTGGATGATTTGGGGTAAGCCCATAACTCAGGACCTACAGACTCAGCTGTCCATGCCATGGAGCCGACAGACCTCTGAGGGATGGAGCAGGTGTTTCTCTGCGCTGATGGCGGAAGTGGTTTTTTCAACCTCAAAAATGGGGGATTTTGCGACGAACAGATGGATTTAGCCAGAAAAAACCCTTGGATCTAAATGGTTAAGGAATGATCAATATACATATATTCATCATCAGAATAATTGAGACGTGTCCCAATTTATGATGATTTTTGGCAAATTGCCAACACTGAACATCATCAAATATTGAATTTTGGGGCCTTCCATGCTGAATTGGATCCCAAAGGACCAGATCTCAAGGGTCCCTGGTATGTCATTGAACTTAAATACTGAAACACCAATCTTGATTGCTTAAATTCCAGTGTTGGGGATTTGTTTCATGTTTTTGAAGGTATCATATCACCATGGATTTTCCATGCAACAAGCTGACAAAAACAGGCGACTCCAGTCCATCGGATGTATTTTCGTTGACCTGCGAGAATCATTTGATTGTTGAAACCTCACATTCTTTATGGTCAATAATGAATGGTCAAAGGGGCACAAAAAAAATGGCCAACATGGTGGTTGTAACATAGTTCCACTCTTTCCCCAGTAAAACAACATAATCTTAGTTTTGCAGCATCAGATTAGCAAACAAAACCCAAATGCAATCCAAGTTTGGGAGCAAAGCAGCATATAGCAACTCCCAAGAAAGATAGAAACAGTAAATTTTGACATAGATAGTCGTAGATTGAACCCGTTCTATATCTATATTTTTGCAATTTCCTCCAACTGCTAACCTCCACCACTAAACCATGGATTTTATTCAACCCAAACACAGCTTTTACTGTATTAGGGCGCCCCTAATATTCCAATGAAAACCCTAATAAGAAAAATAAATAAGCTTCGGTGGTATCCCCAACAGCTGCAGCGTTTTATCTTTACAAATTTTTCTGAAGCGTGCTGCGAGGCCAAGCGCTGGAAACTCTGTTGAACCGGTTAAACCTGACCTGGCCCAAAGATTCCCAAAACCTTCTCCGGGACCTTCTCTGCAACCTTCTCCGGATCCCGTTGAACCTGACTTGGCTTTGCACCAAGGCTTCCTGGAAACTTCTCCGGAACCTTCTCCGGAACCCTGTTGAACCTGAGCTGGCTCTGCACCAAAGCCTCGCAGACCTTCTCCGGAACCTTCTCCGGAACCCTGTTGAACCTAACCTGTCTCTGCACCTCCGGAACCCGTTGAACCTGACTTGGCTTTGCACCAAGGTTTCCTGGAACTTTCTCCGGAACCTTCTCCGGAACCCTGTTGGCTCTGCACCAAAGCCTCCCAGACCTTCTCCGGAACCTTCTCCGAAACCGTATTGAACCTTACCTGGCTCTGCACCAAAGCCTCCCAGGCCTTCTCCGGAACCTTCTCCGGAACCCTCTTGAACCTCACCTAGCTCTGCACCAAAGCCTCCCGGAACCTTCTCCGGAACCCTCTTGAACCTCACCTGGCTCTGCACCAAAGCCTCCCAGACCTTCTCCGGAACCTTCTCCGAAAACGTCCGGAATCCTGTTGAACCTCACCTGGCTCTGGAACCTTATCCGGAACTTTCTCCGGAACCCTGTTGAACTTCACCTGGCTCTGCACCAAAGCCTCCCAGACCTTCTCCGGAACCTCTGGAACCTTCTCTCAAACCTCGTTGAACTTGACCCGGCGCCTGCACCAGTGCACACCGGAGCTATTCTGGGCTGAAGGCCCCATTAGCTTACGCTGTTGGGGAAAAAATCGATTTCGAACTTGAGTAAATCCCTTATTAAAGTCTATAGAACATATTGCCAAAAACTGGATTTTGAAACCTTCCCCTAATATTCCAATGAACACCCTAATAATTAAAAAAATCGCTTTCACATTTGATCAAATCCCTTATTAAAATCTATATAATATATTGCCAAAAACTGGATTTCGAAGTTTTCCCCTAATTTTCCAGAGAACACCTTAATAATAAAACTCGATTTCAACTTTGATCAAATCCCTTATTAAAGTCTACATAACATATTGCCAAAAACTGGATTTCGAAGCTTTTCCTAATTTTCCAGTGAACACCTTAATAACAAAAAACTCGATTTCAATTTTGATCAAATCCCTGATTAAAGTCTATAAACATATTGCCAAAAACTGGATTTCGAAGTTTTCCCCTAACATTCCAATAAACACCTTAATGAATAACAACCCAATTTCAAATTTGATCAAATCCCTTATTAAACTCCATATAATATATTGCCAAAAACTGGATTTCGACACTTTCCCCTAATATTCCAATGAAAACCTCAATAATACAAGTAAAAAAAAAAATTGTGAGATGGGTCCCTAATAAAGAACCTCCAGGTGGCATTCTATTTTTATTAATAGGGGGTTGAACCCATTGTTTCACCATCGTGTTCTCCTATTGATTCTCAATTTCCACAATTAAAAATCCAATTGTGCCCAACCAAAAAAACCGGAAGTGCCAAACCAATCCTGTTTTTTTTATTTGGGGGAGGTTTAGTAATAAGAAGAAGGGATTATCTGAACAGTTCAAATCTAAATTATTTTTTCCATATTATAACACATTTTTTTGAGATATATGGATGAACCAGTGCATGTCCGTGCAGGCAGACTTCGCCCTTGGGCAGCAGCTGGCTGCAGAGCGCCTGCGACGACGGCAGCGGTGCGCTGGTGCCCTACTGGGTGGACTGCCGTTCTGGACAGGTGGGAAACCGTGGAGGGAGCGGTGAAGGGAGCGGTTTGGGTATCCGTATTCCGTTTTTGGGGAGCCAAGGAGCTACTCAGATTTTACCTAACCACATTGAAATGGTGTTTGATGTTGTTTTAATGATGGTTTAATGGTGTTTGAATGTATGGAGCTTATCATCATTATGATGTTAATGGTTACCCATGGTTAATATTGGTGAATAATTGCTTATAATGATTAATACTGGTGATTCATTGTTATTAATGGAGTGAACCTTTCGGTCCTCAGTTCCATGGGTGGCTGAAAAATCCCCCATTGAATTATTCCATGGGTTTTCCATGTTTTGCCCAGATATAAACTTCCATTTAGTTGGAGGGCATATTTTACATCAATCTGTTTTTAGGAATCACATAATCCAAATTAGGATCTGAAAATCTTGATCCATTTAAAGATTTTGAAATCTTTAGGGAAAAGCTACAAGGTGGGCCTCCCAGTTTTCAGTTGATTTATAACCCCCATGAACTAAGTCATATATCTACCATTCATTCATCTATATATAGAGGTATAAACCGACTTAGCTATCTAGGGGGCCCAACTTGCAAAATGAACATGCACCAGGACCGGGGTGGGAGACCACCACCAGTCCTGGTAAATTATGGTTTATTAGCTTTACCACAATTACCAAATGACCGTGGGTGTTTAATTTCAGGGCGATTTTTTCGTGGACCGGAAAAAAACCGCGGAGTAACTACGATGTGGGTTAGAAAAATCTGCTCCGGTGTAAAATCCAGCGATTTTTTTGTGGACCTCAAAATCACGGAGTAACTACTCAGGGTTATCAATCTGTTACGATGCGTCGGATGATCAAACGCACGTGGGGATGTGACGGGTTGGGGGATAGGTCTTTTTCAGTGGTCAAAATGTGGAGAAATTAGGAATTGAAGCAATGAAAATTGTGATATGGAGATGATGGGGATGATAGAAATTTGACTTCACCACCAAGAAATAGACTCTAACCCAGAAGAGTTTGGAGTCAACAAACAAATTGAGGCGCAAGTCCCGGCATGGGAAAGCAGGGCCTCAACTCACACTGAACAGTGGTTTTAGATTGTAAGTGATCTCAAAGAGACTTTTCACTGATGAATTGGGGCACATATGAGGGTTTCTTTCCTAAAATGGGGGTACCCCCAAATCACATCAATTTTAGTAGGTTTTTTCCATTATAAACCATCCATTTTGGGGTACCCCCATTTTAGGAAACCTCCATATCTTTCCAAAAGGCATCGCAACGGAAGGTGGGTTGGATCGAACTCAATGGGTTTGAACATAAGTTACTCAAACGTTGATGGCTTAGCATCATTTTCCCTGCATTTCTGTACTATAGTTACTATACAATTTGATGTCCATTTTGGGTGAGTCTAAAGTATACCCAAAATGGACATCAAATAGTAGAGACATGTATTAGAGTCAGCATTTTCAGTCACACCCAAAGAACCGAAAGTTGGCTCCAAACAGTTCCCTGTTTGAAGGTGATTTGGTCCCGGCCGGATGGCACTATCTTGGACTTGGTCCGCATTACCGAGTCTGTTCAGGACTGGGCAGCTCAAGGTTGAAGATTACCCCATGATGGTGTTGATCAATCACAATGGTTGATGAATGGTAATATAATGGTAATATAATATAATATGGTATATACTATGGTTGGAAGCTTCCCATTTCGTTTTTTTTTTAACCAAATCGTTTAGATGCGGAGGAGCTGCTGGATCGCATCAACAGCAACGAAGACATGACGGGTCCCATGGTGAACGCTGAGGTCCTCGGCGAGTGGATCATCCCATGGCCGGCCATGAATCAGGATCTACTTGTAGCATCCGCCCCAAAAAATCTTCTAAAAGTCGAATCTTACAGTAATCCTACATAATTACTAATAGATACTTGTACTACATAGTGACAAGGTGACATTTTTTCTTTTCCGGAGCTACCAACAACTCTTGATGGCTACTCTGTTACTCATCTTCCTCACCGGGGGGTCGCTTCCTTCCAACAGCGCGGTAGGCCCTTCCCTTCGAACTGATGCCGGAGACACCTGACAGCGACGTTAGTCGCTTTGCAGAACTTGAGTTTGACCATATCTGATCATGAACGAATGGGAGTTTCGCCATGGTTTAACCAGAAAATCCCAGAAAATCCACATAGACTAATATCATGAATTGTAGCCGTTCATTGTGGAATCCCATCCAGGTGGGATGCCCTTCATCCCAACTTGACTATACTGACAATGTCGCCATTATATCCCCATGATATATTATTGTTGCTTAATGATTGTTTACTGTATATGATAGTAGTGACCAACACTATATCAACTCTATACCATATGGTCATTTATGAACAATCCAGTAGTAACAAGAACCTGAATTATATATATATATATATTGGTTAATGATGGTTGCTCATTATATCCTCATCATATCCTTGTTGGTTCATTATTGTTACTATATATGACTGACTACTAGAATGATTGTGAATGAATGATGCTATACAATCTTATCATTATATACTTTGTATATAGATGTTCGAATAGTTGTCCAGTCCAGTTTCCTGTTGTCCCGTTGTCCGGTTGGCCGTGCCTCTTCCCAAGATTATGGTTCGATCCTCTGA
>Ga0126342_10016287_pt1:0-2500 | contig 12967 bp, 9 predicted proteins | sample Cyp1metagenome_FD_92528 | JGI IMG/M metagenome (GOLD analysis project Ga0126342, IMG submission 92528) | Coral microbial communities from Lord Howe Island, Old Settlement Bay, Australia - Cyphastrea 1 metagenome | ecosystem: Host-associated > Invertebrates > Cnidaria > Coral ... | reverse complement strand
AAAGTAGAGGGGTATCCCTCGTTGAACATAGGTCAATGGTCGATGATTCTAATGATGGCAATGTACTAAACCGGCTGGTCCATGATTCCAAGAGGACATCAATGGTTGAAGAAATCCATGTCACCCCCTTACACTATTGCGGGCTTTACTTACTATGAATGAGTATCGAAGCTTTGCATGAATGAGTATCGAAGCTACAAACATGGGGACATAACATAACCAATATACCAGATCAGATACAGATGAATATGACTTCATCCCCCTATCATAGTAAACACATTTTGCATCCTTCTTCCAGGGACCCTCCAAATGACGTAGGTCCCTCATGTATCCACCAAAATTTCGCGGGGGTCTTTCCTTACATCATAGGGAAGGGAATATATACGATGGGACGTTGGAAGTGGGATTTGCTCTCCACTTTCTCATGCACAGACCATGAATTGGGATGCTGGGACAGCCCCAGTTCCAAAGGGGATTTCTTAGCGATTGACTGACCACTTTGCGGAGAATGGCATGGGTTTATGATCAACTTGACGGTTTTCAAAGTCAGGTTGAGGATTCATTCCAAATGATCATATTGATAGTCATCATTGATGATTTTCTTCACATGGTTGTTCGTTTTTTTATTCGTTCGGATGTGTGGCGATCCAGATCATGTTGGAGTCAGCAGCGAAACGGACACCTGAGGAACGTGCAATGGCCGCATCAACATTTCAGGCTCGGGCGAGCTTTACCCCTGCGAAAGCTGATAGTTAGTGGATAAACCTTGGGTTGGGTAAAAGTTAAATCAACCTTTCACCCATACAAATGGGTACAACTGGTATTCGGATTTAGAGGCCATCTAACTAAGAAAAAAGTAGCCCGAATGTGGCAATCCCCAATGTACTTTTTGATCTTTTTTGGGGCTTACCAAAAACATGAATGAAATTGTGCCAGATTGATGCCGTATCTCCTCCTGATAACATCCAAAGTGGTTGGCGACCGATTGAACATATCGAGAGGGGATCCGGAGCAAAATGAGAATACTGTTTGTATTTATATCTTAATGATTTTGATTGGCTTTAACATAGTTTTCATGATATTGGTGATTTTTCATGATTTCTCATCACTTTTGCCGATTTCTGAGATTTTTTATGAACGATGTTTGTTTAGATCTGGGGCTTGGTCAAAGTTTGAATCCCCCAACTTGATACCATCCCCAAATGAGCAGAGAACTCAGGACCATAATGGTATAGTAGTAGCTATGTAATAACTCCAAATGCTAATCTAGATCCATGTAAATGCACATGATTCCACAGAAATCCACATAAATCGTGACATAAATCCATGCTAACTGGGGTTCCAGTTATAAGTTGTAAGTGGTTATTTTAAATCCATAGTTCTGGGGCAAAAATATCCCAACTTACGGGGGTCATTACCCGGGTACCATCCAGTGATCAATCACCATTCCTGTTATTTGATGGATTTGATGGCCATTTAAATACGCATTTTCCAGACAGACCCAAATCATATCATATTGCTGATCACACACACACATACATATATATATATCCGATGAAATCCAGATTATATCCCCACAAAATGCGCTTGGTTAATGTTGTAAAAATATCCACACTATATCCCATCACTAGACTCAGTCAAATCAACTTTAACTGCAAACCCAAGTGTAAGGCGGTGCCCCTCCACCTTGTACATACGTCTACTGTACCATAAATCCGAGTCAGACTAGTCATTAGTTTTTTTAAACCAACTTTGCTATAACTTGGTGCGATTACGATCCCACTAAATGGCTTACCCTTACAAATCCATACAATCCGTATAAATCGATATAGATGTGTGACGAATGAATCAACTATTAAATTCATTGATTGTCCATTGACCAGTGGTGAGCAGAATATTGGTTGCAGTAATTATCCATTAATTACTGATTATATTAAGTATTGAATACTTGGCAGTTCGTTTTAATTGTAAAATCCATCTAAATCGTACTGTATATCAGAAAAGGGAGGTTTAACCTAAAAGAACATCATATATCATACAAGCATTATCTATCATCTATCCATCCATCCATCCATCCATTCATCCATCCATCCATCCATCCAGACCTACATATATATATAATATTTATAGTCTAATCTAATCTAATCTAATCAAATCTTACCTTATCTTATCTTATCTTATCTGATCTTATCTTATTTTATCTGATCTTATCTTATTTTATCTGACCTTATCTCATCTTATCTTATCTGATCTGATCTTATCTATCTCTCTCTCTCTCTCTCCTCTCTCTCTCTCTCTCTCTCTCCCTCCCTCCCTCCCTCCATCTCTCTCTATATATACACATCTCTCTCTCTCTATATATATATCTCTATCTCTGTCTCTATCTCTCTATCTCTCTATCTCTCTATCTCTCTATCTCTCTATCTCTCTATCTCTCTATCTCTCTATCTCTCTATCTCTCTATCTCTCTATCTCTCTATCTCTCTATCTCTCTATCTCT
>Ga0126342_10016286_pt1 | contig 12968 bp, 7 predicted proteins | sample Cyp1metagenome_FD_92528 | JGI IMG/M metagenome (GOLD analysis project Ga0126342, IMG submission 92528) | Coral microbial communities from Lord Howe Island, Old Settlement Bay, Australia - Cyphastrea 1 metagenome | ecosystem: Host-associated > Invertebrates > Cnidaria > Coral ... | reverse complement strand
TACCCTCTGGTTATTTAACATAGCCATGGAAAATGGCCCATTTATAGATGGTTTACCTGGGTTTACCTATTAAAAATGGTGATTTTCCATGGCTATGTTAAATAACCAGAGGGTATATATATAGGGATATTCCAAAGATATATTGCCCATGGGATCTCATCCCATGATCTCATCCAGGAGGAATACAATCAACAGCTGGAGGGCCTTCGGTCAGAACTGGAGGCCGGTTCTGCGGAGAGTTGACACGGGCCAGGCTTCGCGAAAAATGAGCAGTTTGAAAAACAACACTTGCTTATTACCCTCTGGTAAACTAACATAACTATACATAACTATGGAAAATCACTATTTTTCATGGGAAAACTCACTATAAATGGCCATTTTCAATAGCTATGTTAAATTACCAGAGGGTATATGATGGGAATTTCGTCACCATGTACAACAGTTTTAACCATCAACCATACGATTATATATATATACATGTGAGAGATGATGGGGCAATACATTGGATTGGCTCAAGCATGTAATTCTAAATACAAGATGCTTTGAGAGATTGTTTATTCATGGATTTGAACATGTAATCCAATTCCCCTAGTATTTAGGACCCACGAACTGGTCCCAATGGAATGTGTAAATCCCCTAAGTGGTCCCATGGTGTCTGGTGGCTGTTTGATATTTGGGGGCAGGGATCATCACAAGCAAAACCTCCCAACGTGGTTTAGTCGCTGATCTGAGAATTTTGGGTTCCCAGATAGCGGACTTAGTATCAAGGGGATGAAATTGTGGTAGGCAAAATGAGGCTTAACCAATGGATGTTTGTGGTTCTCAGTTCTTTTAGATCTATATGGAGGATTCCTGAGTCATGGGGGTACCCCACATCATCCAAGTTATGGATGACCATTGTAGTATTGAACCAACCATGGTGACTTGGGGATCCCCAATTTTAAGAACCCCCTCCATTTTTCATGGTTGAGTTAGGATTGAATCCCCTAAAAATCCCATAGAAAATCACAGACAGTTTGGTGACTCAAATCCCATTAAACCCCATATCAATCCCTTGTATGGACGCTCCGATACCCCAGGAGCAACAGGGGGCCGCGGACCGCGCTGACCGACGCGTGAAGTGTGCCGAGGAGACAGGGGAGACACGACGCACGCGGGAGAGTTGTGCAACCAAAATGGCCTGGTCTAAAAATAGCGCCAAAAGGCAACTTTTCAGTAACCAATTGTCATCTTTTATTAATCCATTCCCCCGAATTTTGAAAGTCCTGAATGGTTTCTTTTTTGCAGATCTACTCATTTTCTGGCGCCCAAAAATTGTTGGTATTTCATGTGATCAGAGAACAGGACTGTCCAAAAAAAGATGTCCCAAACTTCGGTTCAGCGGGCCTCACCTGCAACGTCTATGTTTTGGAGTAAAACACTAATTTGCCGGCATATTTTTCTTTCACCCCATCTATTGACAAAGAAGTCATTCACACTTTGCTTCGCAACGAAAATCTCAGAATCGGTTGACAGGGAAATTTTAGCCAAAACCCCAGGTTTGGTTGATGGGGATCACCTTTTTTTCCTGTAGATCCCTTAAACCAATACAGGGATTACTGTATCATATTTGGTGATTATATAGATCATCAAAGGAAGTTGGGAAACAATCTTCCGAGTTACGGATGACTTTTACTCAATAAAGGGTGGTGTGAGACTTTACATCACATAACAATACATTCATGAAGGGCGGTGTGAGACTTTACATCCAATAACATCCAATAACATTACATTCATCAAGGGTGGTGTGAGACTTTACATCCAATAACGATACATTCATGAAGCGCGGTGTGAAACTTTACATCACATAACAATACATTTATTTAGGGTGGTGCGAGATTCTTGTCATGTCTTGTTGCCATATGCGCGGAGAGATGCAAACTTGCCACGTGTTCGTGTTGCTGCAAAACGCATTGTAATGGCTGCATGACTGTTGCCCGGGGCTTGTGTTGGGGAGGAAGCCGGAGCACGAAACCTTGTGTTTTTCCGTGTCAAGTGGCTGCAGCCGGCGATGAAAGGTACCTCCTGTGTGCGGTGTGTGCGGTGGGTGCGGCTTGGATCGTTTCAACCGGTAGAGATCCGGACTCAGGATAGCAAATCCTTTACACAGTTTTTGGCCAAGATTAAGTTCAATGCAGCCAAGGTGTTGGGCCCTTAGGTGGTGATCAACTTGCTCGATGGCTATGGAGTTCCATTTTTTTTTCAGTCGTCAACATCTCAGCCCAGACTACAAATGTAAATACTTTAGGACCATAGCATCAAACATATCTGCATTGATCTATATTTTGTTTGGGTCCAGTCTGGCATTTATCAGTTTGCCATCATCACTTTATAACGGTTCTCCCTTGGTGTTCTGCCACGCGTGGATGCAAATCGCATTGTAATGAATGGATGTGTACGTGTTGTTGCAAAACGAATTGGAATGGCTGCATGGGCTTTGTTTTGGGGAGGAAGCCGGAGCACGAAACCTTGTGTTTTTCCGTGTCAAGTGGCTGCAGCGGGCGATGAAAGGTACCTCCTGTGTGCGGCGGGTGCGGCTTGGATCGTTTCAACGCGTAATCGGTTCTCCTTTGGTGTTTGCCACGTGTGGATGCAAATCGCATTGTAATGGCTGCATGAATGTTGCGTGCACTTTGTTTTGGGGACGAAGCCCGAGCACGAAACCTTGTGTTTTTCCGTGTATAAAGTGGCTGCAGCTGGCGATGAAAGGTACTTCCTGTGTGCGGCGGGTGCGGCTTGGATCGTTTCAATGCAGTCATGTTCTTGGACAGCAGCGCAACAGTTTCGAAAAATTAACACGCACGCACGGGCCTGGCTGGCGCACGGCGCGTGCAAGTTCTATAGATGAGAAAAACTTTATAGTATAGTATAACCCTAAGGCAGCTTCCGCCCCGCCTCGTGCGGGTACTACTGGTATTCAATCCGCCATTTTTAGTTGGCTTTAGTCATAGTCCCATAAATCCTTCTTAAATCCTCTTAAATCCCATTGAGCCCCACTAAATCCCATGACATCCACCACTACGTCAGCAGGACTTGGTTCGATTTCACCAAGAGCAACGGAGGATGATGGCCAGTCACTGGAAACAGCAGTGTCAGGTGAAGGACCTCTTGTGCCAGCGCGAATCTTGTGATCTCAGAAGGGGATTCATAGAATGTGGATCCCCCGTTCGATAGCTAAAGAAACCTTAGGAAACCGATAGGAAAATTGCCATCATTTTCCTCATGAAGCTGGTCATTTTGGGATACAATCCCCCACGTTTCAATGACAGATTTATAGATGCACCACATTCCACCAAGAAGTCTGGTAGGTATTCTTTGAGGTTGGGGGAAGGGAATACCATAATCGCTTGTAACGGAAACTCTTCTGCAGCTCTTGGTGGTTTCATTTTAGATCATCTTGGCATGAATCTCTTGGCGACAAGATGCACAGCCTTACGGTGCATGGCTGGGACCTTCGGCACAAATCGTGCACCCGCCAGAAATCTTATCTAAGGGGAAAAATCTCAGGCTTCGAAAACCCTGGCGTTGGTTATTTGTTTGTTCGGGTCTTACACTACACAACATATATATATACATGTATAATACGAGTGTGTGTATATATATATATTATACACATAGATTTGGAATTATCATAGGCCTTGAACTAGGGATCCCCATTGAGCAGCCACATTGTTCCAGGGATTTCCCAATAGGCTTTTGACCCATTGTTGATCGTCAAATCCCTATACTTCATTGTAAAATCACTATTTTTGATGGCCAAAGCATGTCAAATCACTATTCTGGTCGGCTAAATCCCTAAAATTCCCTACTTTGTTTTATCTTGGCCTGGCCTTTGTCTATCTAGCTGGACCCAGGACGAGAGCATCCGAAATCTGAACCGGCGCTTGATCGAGTACCTTGGGCTTTACATGAATCAGGGTTTGGTAAATGTCCTCTTTTGGGGATTTGGAATATTACTTGAAACACGTATCTGTTGGAGATGAACAAAAGAACATTTTTGTTGGGTGATGTGGCACGATGTTGACATTTTTCGGCCCTTTACCAACCCTTGCCCAGTTTCCCACCCTATTTGGAGTGTCGGAGCGACGCGACTGTTAGGACTGTTAGGAGTCTTGAGAATTCAGGAATCGTGGACAATTCACCATTTTAATTGATACACCTGCAAAGATGAAGAGCCACTTTGCAACCAATATTTCTTGAAACATTCCGAACAAAATTGGATATTAAAAAATGAGACACCACATAGTTTATATAGTTGGTTTCGGGAGAACGATTGGGGTCTTCTTATAGTATGGTTTTGGATCCCAATATCGTAACTATCCAGTGGTTCATTCGGGGAACCCCATAACGTGATGATGTATTGATATAATCAATTGGTTGCAGCTAAAGCATCTACTGCCATGTGGGGTTGTCTCAATCTAGTGGTTCAAAATGTTCAAAATGTCACATTCCCCACCAATGGATGGGTTTGAAAATCTTGTACCCCATTCCCTCCGCTGGATTCTCATCATTTTCTCCATGAAAGTAACAATTTTTTCGGGATCTGTCCCATTTTCACAGCCAGATCGCCATGACTTCTGTGGTTCCCCATGTACCAAGCCATGGCAGGTATTCCACCGACTGGCAACACTTGGGTCTCCAGAGGCAAACTGAGGCACCCATTTCTGGTGACTCATTGTGGATGGTGCAAACTGAGGCAACCACCAAAAAGATAGAAATTCGTTGGAATCCGGGACCTTTTTTTGGAAAACATATGAGCTATGGTCAATACTCATGGTTAATAACCATTAATAGGGGCTAGTCATCCAATGGTTTATAGGGATTATAATAACCATTATAAGGATCCTTATTATGAATGGGATGACCATCAACCATATAGTGAGTATTGACCATGGCTCATATGAAAACATCATCTATGCCATTCTGGAAACATTTTTCATCACTATGAAAAATTCTTTTTTGGGTTGCTATCGTGAATAATTGGGACTGAGATGATAGTCATTCACTATAGGAGACAATAATGGGATAATGATATCATGGGATAATATATTCGTATGTCACAGTTATGATCCTAATAGTGTCATTATCATCCACTTTCATCCCGTTTCATCCACTGGGTTTACAACATGAAATAATGGGTTGACTATGATGAGGACAATTATGGGATGATCATGACATGATCATGAAGGCCGCCATACTCCTTTTTTGGTTCTTTATGAAGGATATCCAACAGCCCCTTAAAATGCAAACGGCAGACTGTCACCACGGTGACGGATTTGTTCATCTTCAGGGACCTCCACGGGGTGGTATTGGGATTGGCCCTTTTTTCAGGTCCCGAATCTCAAGGATACCAAACTATATCCTTGAATGCCCAAGATGGCGAATTCAAGTGCTACAAACATCTACCAATAAGTCCGCCAACATCAGTGAAGAACTCATCTGAATACACACATATGTGTATATATATATATGTATATGTATGTATATGTATGTATGTATATATGTAGATATGTATATATATATAAGGCTTAAGCAGGGTTTCCCCACGACCCGTTCACGTGGCTTATTGCCTTAGTGGAACTTTGCCGGTGTTCCACGGGCCCATTTTGTGGTGCCTTTCCAACGGCGATTTCCTCGAGCTCTTCCGCAAGGTGACGTTCATCTTGTTCGGCTAGGCAGTGCATGGTTGGGGTCCTGCGATTCCTCTTTGGCATCCTTCTCCTCACCCAGAATTACGCCTTCCCACAGGAGGAGACTCAGACGCAAGCGTTCCAAAGCAAGGGCGCTTTGGTTTCAGCACAGAACAGGGGCCAGGACACTCCGACCGGTAGAGCTTCGGAGGGTTTTTGGGATCCTGAACGCGCACCACTCGCGCGACAAGGCCTTCTTAGATCGTGTGGCGAAAGCAATGGCTCATTCTCTTGTGGATTGGAGATGCAGCGCATGCTGGCGGACGAACAAGGCCAACACTCAACGCTGTGCACGTTGTGGCATTTTCTGGACGCATGGCAACGACCAGACCTATGTTCCACAGAAGTCAGCGCATCGCAGCCCAAGGAGATCGACTCAGTCCTCTGCTTGGAACTATACAGGATGGTCTTCACAAGACCAGTGGTCCGATCAAGCATGGCAGCATGGCCAACAGCAGGAGCGGGCAGCACACAACAGACCGAGAGGGAATACTCCCAGAAAGCAGACACCCAAGGGCAAGAAGAAGCAGAAAAGCAATACAGACAGCATGCCGCCTCCAGAACCACCATGGCATTCGCAGTATCGTGGCGAAGCCTTGCCCTCAGGAGCTGGAGCAGAGGGTCAGGCTGCATCGGAAAACCTGACAATCTTGGCCACAGCCCTGAAAGAAGCCAACACGCCAATTCCTGCACGTGTCCAACATATCGTGGCGGAGAATTCGGCACCGGTTCCGACTTCAAAAGGGCTCAAAAATGCGGTGGACAAGATGGACAAGGCGAGAAAGAAGCTTCGAGATGCCCAAGCAGCTCGGTCCAACCTTCATACCAATTGGAGGACATATATAGCCGATTCATTGAAGCGATGGACGCAGTTTGCGGAGCAATTCGGCAAAGACGATGCCGACCTTGCGGCCAAGGTGAAAGCTGCACAGGACAAACTGCAAAGCACCAAGGAAGAAGTGGAATCTCGGAAGCAAGCTTTCGAAGAACTGGACGAAGAGTCGCCGGTGGACATCTCAGACGAGGAGATGACAGACCGCATCGACACAGCAGAGAACATCCAGGCGAGCTTGGCTTCCATGGTGTCCCAGCTGCACGATTTGCAGCAGAAGGCAGACGAAGCGATCATAGATGCCAACGAGAACAAGTCCAAACGACCCAGGTTAGAAGAGCCGGGAGAGGAAACAAAAGAAGCTGCACCACCTCCACTTGCTGGTGGCTTAGCCTCTACGGCTATGGTGCCTTTTGGCAAGCCGGGCAAGTAGACCATAGGGAGACTTGCCCTGGGCAGACATGGGGCTCAGATGCGGTTCTTTTGAACTGGAGCCATTCCTTCACCTTCGACCCGGAATACCAGTCGGTTTGGGCTGCATCAATTGCGGGGCTTGATTTATCATGGGAAGTTGGTACTTTATCCTCCACTTTGCCAAGTTCCAGGCCGGCGTCTTTGTCCTTGCGACCGAAGAGAAGCAAGATTTCAGGACGACGAGTCCATTTCCATGAGTCAGTGGAATCCTATGTGGGTATTTTGGATCCCCCAGCGACTCTTGTGGAGCAAAGTGATGAGATTTTTGAGCACCAATTTTCATCAGAGCTATCCCCGGATGAGAAGCATTTTGAGGACGTCTCTTTGATGTCTGTGGGCATGCTTACATCGCCGAGGGCTATAGCCACTGAGAATCACGATGCAGCTGCGGTTTTTGATGACCACCTAGCTGTTCGTCAAGAAGAAGATTTTCCACTTCATCACGCAGAACATGATGCAGAACCTGCAGATGAGGATATGAGTTCCTCCAGTGAATCAGACAGCAGTGAGTTTAGGAGACCAGCTATGGTTTACTCTCTGGAATGGGATCCGATGCATTGCAGACCAAGATGGAGCAGTTACGAGAAGCTCCTCAAGGACATTGCGGTGCATTTTGACATCAGTATCCATGATCTTTCTGCAGTTCATGCTGTACGACATCCTCCTGTGGATCTTTTAAGTTCCCGGATTCAGCCCTTCATAGCGCAAAGGCCAGGTGACATCACGGAGGGCTCAAATTTCCAACTGATTCTCCTCGACGTGGAGTTCCACAACGCGTTTCCATCTCTTGAGCAAGAGACGGTGCGTAGAGTCAGACTGTTACCTATGACGCTCTCTCGGAAGGCTCTTATTGCTTTGCTGGGGTTGGAAGCGCATTGTCGCTATGTGAAAAAGGCATGCCTGGTCTGGCACAATGGAGAACAGGTCAAAGTCCAGGCGCGCTCACTGATGGATCTACGGCATGGGGACTTCATCAAGGTTGCAGTTCCACCTGGACGAGGGGAACTACGCAAACATTACACCAGAGAGGTGGCACAATGTTTCAGACGTGGATATCAGCCTTCGAATATCCCTGCAGTCCTTGAAGCTCACCCAGACGGGCTCAACGTCATTGACATGCCGATTGCCGACAACTTCAACTATATTCCAAGTGCAGCTGACCTGGACTATGACAGGGACGCCATGAGCTTGGTACAATTGCCTGGCTGAAGCAGACCAGCCTTTGACGCATGGCCTGATTTTCTCACCAGGCCATCAGCGCAGGCCATCAGCGCAGAATGCAAGGTTGGTGAAGAAGATCGACGTGAGCCCGCAGTTGTGGTCTCAAACATGACGCCACCAGCTGAAGAAGGACGCCCAGACCTCGACTTTGGCGACACCACCCAGTTTTTGCAGAGTCTTCATCCAATCTGGCAACATTATGCTGCGGTTGAAAGAGCAGATGAAGGCAGGGTGCTCTACCTCAGAACATGGTACACTGACCACTTGAGGCATCCGCGTTGCGATGAAGATCGAGGAGTTCGACTTCTAAACGATCCATGGAGATGGCCGGAAGCGATAGCAGAACGTTGGGACGATCTTATTGATCCTGACGTGAGGATTGACCTTCATTTGGTAAGACCGTCACCAAGAACACGCAGTTGGGAAGATGCTGATGCGGTTCCTCACATCATTGTTGTTCAACGTCCTCGTGAGGATTTGCGGAGCATTCATGTCACAGTCATTGATCCTGCACATGTCGACACTCCTCTCAATTCCTTTGTCCTAGCTGGACCAAGAATCATCAACAAGAGATATTTTCTGGTACTACTAGGCATTTTGGATGAGAGCATCGTAGAGAGTCTTGTCGACTGCATGGTTTGGCATGGCGAAATGCTTTTGGACCACAATGATTTTATTCGTGCACAACATGGTTTCAGCTTTTTGGTCATCCTCAACCACTTGCGGGACATCATCACCAGGGCTGCAGCGGCGAGTTCGGCAAGTGGTCACAATGCTCTGAACCTCCTGCAAATTGATGCCAGAAGAACCAAAATCCAGCTGGATGATCTCATCAGTGCCCCCTCGCCTCTGACTCAGCAGACCCTCATTGCATTGAGAGTTGTCTGGGGCCTTGATCCTGGACCACATCCAGATTTCGTGGAGGTATCAGGAGCGGCAACAACCCTTGAAATTGCAGAAGAATTTCACAAATGGGGAATATCCTGCCGACCTGTGGCATGTTTTGAAAGAGACGCAGTGGTTTGCCTGGGGATGGATGAGGGACATCTCCCTCGAGCTTTTCACTATGTCTTTGTCAACTTGGACCTTGACGACAAGGACTCCATCTTTTTGCACACTCACCAACATGTCATGGATGAACTCACCATCATGAGGCACCTATATGGACTGGGTTGCTGGAGAGCGGTTGTGATTTCTTCGCAAGAACCTTTCTCGCAGATGTACAAGATCACTTTCAGAAATCAACAGGTCACCATGGCGTGCCCTCCACACAGAGAAAAGTTGCAACCGACTTGGCCACCACCTCAAACTGGAGGAGGAGGAACACAGCGCTTCTTCCATGGCCATGCAGACTTTAGTAGTGACACGTTGATTGACATCGGCATCAAACACAAAGATATCAACGATCTCTTTGGTTCTCATGATGCCGTCCTCCAACAAGATTTTGGCAGCCGCCAGCCTCCAGCAGAGATCTTGGAAGCCATCACAGCCTGCGATCCTGGCATCGCGGACTGTGACTTGGACAGGCTCCTGATCTATGCTGATGGTTCTTCACTTGGAGCGCTCAAACAAGTTCCACCCCTTCGTGCGGAAATGGAGGGACTTGGCGACACATGGGCCTATGTTGTCGTGGGAGAAAGGTACCACCCTCCTGGACTCAAGTTCATGGGTTGGTCGTCACAAGCTGTACACTATGAAGAGTCCAGCAATATGCATATTGGTGCGTCACGACTGGGGGCCGATATGGCTGAAAAAGAGGGGCTAGCCTGGGCAGCACTCTGGCGACTCAGTCAGAACTGGAGCATTGCCACCTGCTTTCGTTCGGATTCTCGTACGGCACTTGGACAAGCTGAAGGAACAGTTGGCACTACGCAGGTGGACGAGATCTTTGGCTTCATGCGTGGTGTTTTCCAGGCAGTTGAATCCGCGCTGGAGCCCCACAATGTGGCTTATTCACATGTACCTGGACATGCAGGCGAAGTGTGGAATGAGCTATGCGACTGGCTGGCAAAGGAAGAACGAAGGAGCAGCTTTTACTGTCCCAGGCCTACACTTGACGTGCAAAAATGGAAGAGAGCTATGGGCCACACTTGGATGCTCTTCAATCAACATGATGATCTACCAGCCTTTTGTGGGGTTGGGTTTCATGCACCTCCACCCAGCTTGCCATCTGGAACGACAACAACGTTGTTGCCAAGCAAGCCGCAACACAGACACAGAAAGCTTGTCTTCACCATGAGTGTGTGTTCTGCCAACGTTCAATCACTCAGCAGTGGTCCACAAGGTCATGCAGGGAAGATAGCGTACCTTCGACAACAAGTACGAGCTCTTCATTTCAACTTCTTGGGCATTCAAGAGGCGAAGACCCAAGAGACATGCACCTACGTTGACCACGTTTATCGCCTGGCCAGCGGATGTGAACGGCATCAACAAGGTGTGGAATTGTGGATCAACATGGCCCAACCATATGGGCACCTCAATGGCAAGCCTTGCTACTTTGAGAAAGGTGACTTCCAGATCACACACAAAGACCCTCGGATCCTCATGGTGCGTGTTGACACTCAGTTTTGGAATGGATGGATTGTGGTTGCATACGCGCCACAAAGTGGCATCAGCAGGGGAGAGCGGGCAGACTGGTGGCAACACTTTGCTGAAGTCACACAAAGCAGAAGAGAACATGAGCCGCTGATTGTCATGATTGATGCGAATGCGTCCCCAGGAGATTTTGATGGCAAGGCAGTTTACAAGAGGGACCTGGCGACCTCTTCAAGCACGGAGTTCATGCGGGAGTTTGCGGAGGCCCATGATCTTTTCCTTCCTTGCACTACATCAGCGCATGTTGGTGACATTTGCACATGGACCGATCCGAGTGGCATGCACTCCTACTGCATCGACTATATCATCCTCTCCCGACATTTTGCAGATGCTTGTAAGACTTCACAAATTGCGGAGGAGTTTGACAACGCCTCCTCAGACCATGTTGCACCTCTTGTGGAACTGGAATGGACAGAGACTGTTCAGGTGCAACGACCCAAGAAGCAAAGATCCCCTGCCTATGACGCAACACAAATCTCGGCCACCGTTGTTGCTGATATTCTCCAGAATTATACACCAGCGGCATGGCATACTGATATTGAGAGCCAGGTGGACAATCTCAACGAGGCGATTCTTCACGGTCTATGTCAAGCCTGCCCCAAGTCTGACTCACAGGCCAAGAAGCCCTACATGAGTGAGGAGCTATGGCAGTTGCGCCAGCACAAACTTCAGACGCGCAAGAGGCTGAAAGACATCAGCCGAAGACAGCGTGAGGAAAGTTTGGTGTGCTTTTTCAGGCTTTGGCATGCGGTGAAGAAGCAGGACAAGCCAATCTCTGGCATTCAAATGTGGGAGTATGGCAATTTCCTCCTCTTGCAGTCCCTCCGATGTTCGGCAAGATTGTATCATTACACCACCCAGCTTCGAGGGAAGCTCAAGAATGCCAAGCAGAATCACATCAAAGCCAAGATTGAGAGTCTCCCAGAGGGTGCGTCAGCTGCAACCATCCTGCACGAAATGCGCCCCATACTGGGACCATCCAATCTGAAGAAGGTCAAAACGGCCACCTTGCCGTATGTGAGAAAGGAGAATGGAGAGATCTGTACTCTACCGAATGAGGCAGTTGATACCTGGCTGACATTCTTCAGCACGATGGAAGCAGGAGAACGTCTGCCACTAGACGAACAAAGGGAGCTTTGGATTCGAAATCTTGCAGCTCTCCAACAGAGCTCCTTCATCATTGATGGGGAACATCTTCCACGCTTGCTTGACCTTGAAGCGGCGCTGCGACGTGTGAACCCACAGAAGGCCACAGGGCCTGATCATGTGCATCCTCGTTTTTGCTGTGCAGCTCCACATCGGCTTGCTCGCAAGCTTTACGGGGCATTGATGAAGCTGCTCACACATGGGCAGGAGTCTCTCTGCCACAAGGGAGGTTTGCTGCACCCAGTGTGGAAAGCCAAAGGAGCGAAAGACTTCTGCACATCATTTCGGAGTATTTTAGTGTCCAGCCACATTGGCAAAAGTCTTCATCGCAGCATTCGCCAACATCAGACCACCCTCTTCAGTGCCTTCCTTCAGAGAGAACAGATAGGAGGACGGCCTCGAGCTCCCGTCACTTTGGGAGTGCACATAGGTCGCGCTTTTCTGAGAGCACGCAAGGCACAAGGGCACAATGTGGCGATGCTGTACCTTGACCTCACGGAAGCGTTCTACCGCATCCTGAGACCTCTTGTGGTTGGCGGTGAGATTGAGGACGAGCTGGTTCTCTATGTTGGTGCTCGACTTGGCCTTACGGAGGATCTTTTGGCAGACCTTCATCGTCACCTGGCCGAGCCGACAGCGGTAGAATGTGCCCACCTGCCACGGCATTTGCAGCTCACTCTGCGGGCGTTGCATCAAGACACCCACTTTCATGTCAAGGGGCAGGAAGACAGCTGCAGGACGAGGCTTGGGTCTCGCCCGGGTGACTGTTTTGCGGATGTCATCTTTTCATACCTGTGGTGCCGAATTTTGACACGCCTTCAAGATCAGCTCAGCTCCCTGGGCATCGGCGAGGTCTTTCCCAAGCAGACAGGTTTGGTTTTGAAAGCAGATGAAGGTGACGGTCCTATTGAATACTGCAGTTTTCTCGGTCCAACGTGGATGGACGATACATGCGTCTGCATCTCAGATGT
>Ga0126342_10016285_pt1 | contig 12968 bp, 8 predicted proteins | sample Cyp1metagenome_FD_92528 | JGI IMG/M metagenome (GOLD analysis project Ga0126342, IMG submission 92528) | Coral microbial communities from Lord Howe Island, Old Settlement Bay, Australia - Cyphastrea 1 metagenome | ecosystem: Host-associated > Invertebrates > Cnidaria > Coral ... | reverse complement strand
TGGTTTGCCCCTGATTAATCAACCACCTTTCTGATCCATGAAATTTTAACAAATCCAATGGAATTCTATTAAGATCTAATTGACGTAAGCCATATCCAAACTTTTATGGTTCAGAGTTGCTTATTATTAAGGGGTGATTTTCTAGGTACATCCTACCTTCTGGGGGGGGGGGTTATTAATCCGGTGTTGGCATTATATCATCTAACTATATTTCTTAAGTAAACATTCTGACTATATATATCCTGATATCACATGGTATACATTCCCATGTTTGTATTCTGAATTGGTTCATGAAATGACATCCTGACCTCACCATCGATGTTACCGTTCCGAACCGTTCCACGTTCCACCCGCCTCTCCAGGCTTTCCCTTGCGCAAGACCAAGTCGAAGGCCTCTGGCGACTCACCCGACTCCGAGGGGACCCCTTTGGGCTGGGCCGGTGCCAAGATAGAGGTCCTTCCATGGTCACAACGGAGAGGGGAAATTTATGGCAGTTTATACCATAAACCATAGGAAAACCATAGGAAAATGGCAGTTTATCCAATTTCACTATGGTTTATGGTATTTATATGTATTTATAACATTTTATAACGAACTAGTTACTGGGGCGATTCTAAACCAACAAACATATCTAACGGGGGCCTCACATTATGGTTTTTGTTGCCATAGATACTCTACCCGGCCTGGTAAACAGACAGTTTGCTATTGAAAATGGTGATTGATAGTGGATTTACCCATTAAAAGTGGTGATACTCTATCTGATACTGATACTATGACCTGGCTGGTGGTGCAATAACCGTCTTGAAAAATATGAGTTCGTCAATGGGAAGGATGACATCCCATATATGAAATGGAAAATAAAAAATGTTTGAAACCACCAACCGGTGAGATACGATGGATTTATACAACAAATTCATAACATCTCATAACTGGGGGGCACCTTGTATCACTATGTCTCAATTCAACCAGCATCTGATTATGGAAAACAAAAAGTGGGGCTTGGTTAGAAAAAATCAGATGAGTAATGCATGTTGGATGGGTTTTGTACTTGTCTTACTCTTCTTGTCCATTTCAGATTGAAGAATGAAAAATCTGATGGGGCTGCAGTTGAGATGAAAACATGTGAGCCCTGGACCAGTCTTCTGGCACGGGGAGTTTGTTCAAGTAGGAGGCCAAGGTTTGGATGGATTATGTGCATGTAGAAGTGCTGCAAGTTTGCGAAACTTTGGTTGACACAAACATCAATTGCGTTTCTTACTGCATGTGGCGTCAATGTGACAAGTTCCACACTTTCCAATGGTGAGTGACTGCCATAGCGGCACATCATCCCAGGGAAATGGCAAGATCAGTGATCTCACCAGTCATTAACGTTAACCTCAACCTTTCTTGTCTGGTTGGTGTTTTTTCGCCACCCCTCTGAAAAATCATGGAGTTCGTCAGTTGGGATGATGAAATTCCCAATATATGGAAAATAAAATGCATGTTCCAAACCACCAACCAGTTGTTGTTATCCCCCCCACTTCCGAGCATCTCAGTAACCACTTCCGGTCTTTTCAGTTCAGTAACCAGTTCTCCCATCTGGGTTGCTATGATGGGCAATAGACCAGCAAACACAACTGGGTCACCAGTCACCTTCTAGTTCAATCAGATAGGTGGTGCCCCTCAAACGTTATAAATTGTTTTATAAACCCCATGAATACTATATATTATAGACTATAGGTATATCACCAACAAAAACCACAGTGAAATTGGAGTTACCCTCTGGTACATTAACATAACTATGGAAAGATCAACCATTGTCAACGGGTAAATCCACTATTTCTATGGCCATTTTCAACGCACCAACTTAGCTATCGAAAACGGGGGCACCACCGACCGAAAACGGTGTTCTGGCACCCTTGATCAAGTCCCAGATCTCCCCCGAACTGCCAACTACCGAACTGATCTCCCACCCACACAACGTGAGGCCGATTTGGGGTTGTGCAAGTTGGCTTGAGCAAATAATTGTGGGTCATAATACAAATACCCACAATTATTATGTGGAAAATGATATTAATATTTTTGAACATCAATTTTTCATAAATTGTGGAAAATGATGTTCAAAATCTCTAAGATGGGACATTTACCAAGCCCTGATTTGTGGAGATCTATTGGGATTTGATTTGTTGTTGATTTAAAAGGACGTATGGTGATTTGTTGGGATTGATTTTCGATTTTGAACGGTTGATGTCGATTTTTTGTTGATTTTGTTTCCAGGGATTTATTGCTGATTTGTGGTGATTTGTTGTTGACTTATGGTGCTTTAAACAGAAAAGATATGGATTTCACAAATGAGTGATGGTTGAAGATACGTCTTGCAGCACATGGGCAAACATTTGGATTTGGCCAACACCTGCGATGTATAGGTAATTTATGAGAGGTGTTTGCTGTTTTTTTTTCAACATGTGTAGCAGATGGTCTACGCTAGATACTGTGTATTGACTCTGGACTATAACTGGTAAACGGTTTATGGATTAATGTCGAGGAGGTTTACTATATATATATATATTGCCGCGGTCCGAACCCTAGAATGGGTCAAAAAGTGTAAACAATTAATTGGTATTAACTTAGAATGCCCCCCAGTTAGAATGCCCCCCGCTCAAACTTGGAATGATTCAGTACTCACAAACCAAAATATCATGTGTGTACTACTTCAAAATGCAGGGAAAACCGAAGGAACATGATCCAGGATACTAAACTTAGAATGCCTCTGAACCCAAATACAATGGATATCATAGGTGTAATTCTTCAAATTAGTGTGGTCAAACCTGATGAGAAACCATCCCCAATATCACCATACATGGCTGGCAAAAACCATCCCTAAATTACATAGAGGTTTACTAGTAGTGGGTTTGGTAAAACTATAAATGAACACAGCATTGATCCATCTGATTTTTAAATATTGGTTGATTTTTCTTCATTTTTCTGAACAAAGTTCCAAACAAACGCTATCGCACTACTTTTTTTTAAACATGTTCATTCTTTTCCGGACATGTTTCTCAATTTTTCCCCACAAATTTGCCCAAAAAAAACCGGCTACACCATTTTTTCTTGAGTTTTTGAAAATGTTTGTTTATGTCCTTTCATTTTTCTCCATTTTGCTGAGACGTGATACGAAAAAAAAACGCGGCTACATTTGTTGATCCATGATTGATGTTTTCGGCCGTATATTTCGGAATGTTTTCTTCATTTTTCCTCACAAATGTTGCCAAAACAACGCGGCTACACCATTTTTCACCTGTTTTTTACAGATTTTTGTTGTTGTCCTTTCAGTTTTTTGCATTTCTGCTGAAACGTGTTGCAAAAAAAACGCGGCTACACTTTTGAGGGGTCAAATGACAAAAATTGTGGGGCATTCTATGCTTTAGGGCGTCCATGAAAATTCATCGTAAATAACAGCACATAGAGATTTTTTTTTACCATATTACATGGGTATGCTCGGGCATTCTCAGTTTAACCAAAATGGGGCATTCTAAGTGGGGTTTTGTTGCACATGCGCGGTGTTTTGTTCAAAATTCAAAATTGCGGATGTTTTTTTTCAAACGAGCGCTTTTGGTTAAAGTTAGTTTCAGGTCGCTGCAATAACTTGTTCATGTTGGATTGGTAAAATTGTTGTTTTTTACAGCATATGTGTTCCCAGTTGTTCAGCGTGGGATGGATTTGAAACATTCGTGGCGCACCAATGCTGGGCTGCAACAACTTAGTCTCACTTTTCATCGCGATTCGGCAGCCAATTCGGCATGAATCTTCTTGGCGCAAGCACAGAGCAACCTGCCCTCGTTGGTGCTTTTACCGATAGGACCCGTGTGCACAAACACAATTCACAAGCACAATCACATGCACACACAAGACTGCAGGCATGCCCATGGCCACAATTGCACGTCTCAGGGCTCTCTATCACGTGCTGAACCTCTGCCCCCGCAGCGGCACCGGAGTCCATCGGGGTCAGTACTCCAGTCCACGGATCTAGCCAAGAGGACGCAAATATCGTCTCCATGGGTTAAAAAAACGCCCGGTGCTCAATTAGGACATTTACCAAGCTGTGCAAAGCCTCACGAAAATCAACACTAAATCACCAGAACCCAGCTTTGAAATGCTGCCTCCGCTGCGTCTTCCACGAAGAGAAAAGACCTCCGGGCTTTGCCACCTGAAGCGAAGGACTCTCAGCCTGGACCTCAAAAACCGGCTACTTGGTGGCGAAACATCCGAGTAAAATACTGGTGAATACTTAGGGGTGCAGTTGGGATCTGTCCTAAGGATGTGTTTTCCCGAATGCATAGCAAGGGTTCCCGTTTCACTCTGGGGGTCTGGGGGTTGAGGGTGTGTTCGCTCGACGTTGCCCAACCGTCTGCAACCGTCCGCAACAGTTCGCAACCGTCCGTGTGAGGGCCGTATGGCCGTGCCTATAAGATGTTCTGCAAAAGGGGTCACTTTTGGAGGTTTCACATGTGGTGTTGCTTCGTTTCGCATGGCAGGCGTGGCACTTCGTGACACTCAGACGTGTTTTGTAACGTGTCGAAAGTCGTTTTGTGTGGCAGGCGCAACACTTTTGCGACGTTTTCAAAAGATGCGTTGCAGTTTTCGTGGCAGGCGCGTCACTTTGGACCTGTCCATCGCCATTTTGCGTGGCAGGCGCAGCACTTTAGATGTGTGGTCCCGCGTATTTTTGCGAATCGCATTGGCAGGGCTGCGTCAAGTGGCGACAAGGTGCAAATTCCGTGGCAGGCATGGCATTTTGCGAGACTGGTCTGAAGTGCTGCGCCTGCCACGCAAAGCAACATGACAACCTGCTTGGAAACCTTCGACGTTTTGCAGCTTACCCCAAAGACACGGCGAGGCCACAGGAAAACCAGAGACTCGAGACGAGATACGTGGGAGCATCAAAACGAGCATTTCGTGCGAGACTTCCTCCAATTTTGACACTTTGTAGCTTCAAAATCGATGTTTTCCTACGAGTTTTCCTTAGAACCTGAAAATATGCTACCTCAAACACTTTACACTTTATACTTTATACTCTACACTTTACGCTCCACACTCTACACTTTACACTCCACACTTTACACTCCACACTCCACACGTACACTCCACACTCCACACTCCACACTGCACGCTCCACACTCTACACTCCACACTTTACACCTTACACTCCACACTTTACATTCCACACTTTGCACTCTACACTTTACGCTCCACACTTTAGACTCTACACTCTGCACTGTACACTCCACACTCCACACTTCACACTCCACACTCTACACTGCACACTCCACACTCCACACTTTACATTTACACTTTACACTCCACACTGCACACTCCACACTCCACACTCTACTCTTCACACTCTACACTTTACACTCGACACTTAACACTCTACACTCTACACTCTATACTCCACACTTTACACTTTACACTCCACACTTTACACGCCACACTCCTTACTTTACACTCCACACTCCACACTCTACACTTTATTTTCCACACTCACCCTCTTCCGCATTCCACAGTCTACAGTGCACTGGTAGGGTAACAGGGGCAACAATGTAGACTGTTCAAATAGCTTGTTTCACAAAAGTGTTCTACGTGACTGCATTCGGGTTCGTGGGCTGCATCTTGTTTGGTTAATATAGTTTATCATCCACTTTTATATTGGCCCCTATACATCCTAGTATTGGGAGTGTCAATACTTGGATAACCAGTCTTGGGGGTATCAACCGATAATTGTTCAACTGGGATGTTTCACTTTTGCTGGTCAAGCATGAATATTTTACTGGGATGTCAATACTGGTTTTAAGGCTGCTGGATCTTGGGGGTGCAGTTGGGTATAAAACAAATCACCTTGTGCTGGTCATATCACCTTTTCTAGGTTGGGCAGAAACAAAATGGCTTGGTGGTTATATATATATGTGTGTTTTTACAAACAACTTCGGGGATAGTTTTATGGGTATCTAGGTAAATTTCAATCATTCGCCCTGAATTGTTTGGCCAAAAAAGGGGATGATTCCCCCAATTCCGAACAAAATCCTTCCAGTAACCGAGCTGGACCGGCCTCCATGCAGTGGTAGCTCTTGCTTCCGCTGCAAACGATAGATGAACTTGGGAATCAACCTAGGGCGATCTGAACCCCGGCTTCTCAGAACTTGGTGTCAGAACTTGTCATGACTTACCAACGAATTTCGTTTTTTTATTTCTATTATTTGCAAGGACGAACCCAAATGGTGAAAAAGAAAGTCGATGCCTGACTTGATCTAGCAGGGTCTTCGATCCGACTTTTTACAAATTGATTCTGTCTCATGTTCAAACCCTTACAATAGCTGGTTCATGGGATTGGAAATTCCATTGTGATGGACTCCAACCCCGGACCCTGGTGGCTCCAGATTCAACCTCAAAGCAACAAGATTTCAATCTTCAATCATGTATATAAGTTTAGTTTCTAGATGATTAGATGCTCATTTTGATTTAGTGTATGTTCCAAATGGCTGTATAGCACCTTGGGGGTTGGTCTATATCTCAGCTAAAGTACCTACCACACAGGTAAGCTATCGTAATTTTATACACTGTGCATGTGGGGATGATAGCTACGTGAGGCACGAGGGCGTAGCCCTTTCCGCAAGAGCTTTAGCTCACCTGGAAGATCGGTCCTAGGCAGGACCCCACTTCTAGGGCTTTGGTAATAATGTCGGCTGCTTGATCGTCAGTTTTGCAGTACTCGAGCTCTGCTGTGTCCTCATGATCTTCATGAAAAACTTCGGACAAGCAAGGAACTAAAACACAAGTTGCTTTCTGTGCATCTTGGCTCTCCAAAAGGGCCAAACGTTTTTTTGTCGGGATCCACGAGTCCACTCGGACGCAGTGCCCATTGGGCGCCCCTTAAGTTAAGGATTCATCGCTTAATCCCACGGCCACATTTCCCCAAAGATCTTCTCAGAGCCTAGATTCACAGAGAGTCTCCCAGATACAACAAAAAACAGCCAGATGAGCCACAAAAAACAACTCCATCCCATCTCATGACATACAATAGATCTATCTATATGTGTTATCATTATAAAATTATAATCCCCAATAAACCAGTTAGTATAACCCCCCTGCCAGTATTTCATGACAAATCAACAATGGTATCCTTAGTTGGTCAGATGTAAGCCAGTCCTGAGCGAAGGTGCCCAACCCATAAGACTGTTGGGTGGTGATGGCGCCGTCAGGTATGGATCTGGTACCTGAAAATTCCCTTTCGAAATGGCAATGAAGCAAAGGACTTCCCCCATTTTTGGGGACAACCCGGAAATCATGGTATCTGATGGTTATATCATGTATTATCATGTTATATCCCATGATATCCTCACTATGGTTATGTTTTCTTCCTTAAACCAATTAATGATCAGACTGCTCCAGTCTTTCCAAGTGGGTTCTCCCCGGTGAAAATCGCCCTTCTCCAGGCTTTTGGTGCCCCCACTTCTCTGGGAACTGCCGCGGGCCGTAGATGTTATTGGGCCGTACCACCAGAATCGGCAGCTGTCGTCCGAAGGATTCCATCTCAGCTGCTCGCAACAGGGGAAACCACGGATGTCCCAAGAAACCTTGGGCTTTCATCAACGATGAAGGGATATAACAATAACTGGTTGGTGGTGCAATAACCATCTTGAAAAATATTAGTCAATGGGAAGGATTATCCCATATATTATGGAAAATAAAACATGTTCCAAACCACCAACCAGATGAGAGTTGAACCAGCGAACATGGTTATTTAAGCTGCATTTGCATGTTTTGCATTTTTTGGGGGTGTAAGCAAACAACACTGGATGTAACAACAAAATAGGTGGGCCGACAAGACACCTAGTTGTACAGTGTGTATAGGTCGCTATGGTAGTCCAAAGAAACATATGGATCACTTCAAACAATGCCCAAACCAGCCCTGAATTCTAGAATCATGATATTGAAACGCTTAGACTGAGAGATACGGATAACTCATGACTTTCATATTTTGGAACCAACTTAGACGACCAATGTAACAAGGGCTCTAGTTTCTTTGGTTGCATATAAATCTCAAATTGCTCCAGCAAGAATTCATCAGCTCTCATCCCTGGTCAAATCTGCAAATTTCAGGGCGTCAAAAGTCTGCTGATCCACAGTTTCCAGGTAAACAGAAGGTTGTGCTGCCCCCCCCAGTGATGTTTGTTGGTTTATATAAGACATATATCTACCATAAACCCAAGTTATTATAGTTATTGGAGTTATAAACCAACGCTAACTATGGGGCACCACCTTATTGAAAAAATGTGGGTCGATCAACTGCCCTGTTGGTACTTGAAAGCACTGCAAAAAAAAAAAAACTGTGCCATTCCTTCAGTGGACGCTGCAACTTCTTTAGATCAAATTTGCAATAGCCTCAAGTAATTTAACGGGTGTAACAGTTTGCCATGTCCAAAATGTCAGAAGCGTGGTAATTTTGGTCATTCATAACTACCATATAGTAATTATACGTAGATATATCATGGTAGCTCTAACCAATGATCAGGGACGTTTGGTTCCCCCTTTTTGTGTCATAGGACCGAAGCCGTGCTGACATCCTGAGTTGGACACGTATCCCCGCACCACACATTCAGCCGCTGCCTGATCGTTGGACAGCGACCCATGGAACAACACTGGGTTTAGTCAACCAACAGCTACAAGGTGGTGCCCCCGTTTTCGATAGCTAAGTTGGTGCGTTTATAACTCCAATTTCACTATGGTTTATAGGTGATACACCTGTAGTATTCATGGGGTTTTGAAACCAATTTTTAACTAACTAGGAGGGGCCCACCTTTAACCACCCAGAATATCATTGGAACCCAATTTTGGTTGAGTTTCGTAGCTCCTTGTTTATCAGCAACATTCAGCAGCAGATCCAGTTTCTGACATGTCACCTTCAGAAGCTTAAGATGCATAAAAAGGGAATACCTAGACCATCTGTTTGTTCCCAAACAAGTTGGTGATTTACACCACTAGTTGGTGGTTTCAACCCCTCTGAAAAATATGAAAGTCAGTTGGGATTATTATTCCCAATATATGGAAAAATAAAAATGTTCCAAACCACCAACCAGCACCATAATTTCAACGGCTTTGCAAATTTGCAGGGCCAGGGATTGATTGTGATTCACCGATTCACAAGTTGATTGCAGCATATGTCCTGCACGGATACTTCTAAGTAGTTGTTCATCTGAATATTTGGGGAAGGAACAGCAGTTATAACACACACATCTTGCTATCCACTCTTTTTGATTCAAGATTGAAAATAGCCAACTACAATACCTTGATCCTCAAAATAATCATGAATTTTGCCAACAGCGCTTTTTTTGCTGGAAATAAGTATGGAATGTGACCGTCATCAAACAATACTATCATAAAACACTTACGTTGTACAGTATCTGATGGAGATTTGTCCCCAGCCCCCAACTGTTAAATAGCCACTACATCCACTCATATTCACAGTTTTTCACCATTATATCCCCCAACAAAAACCCAACATTGCTGTTGAAATATCCAAAAGGGAAACCCCAGGGATGTTCGTTGGTGTATAACCAGAACCAACTCATTCAACATACAATATCTACACTATCATAAACCCAACAGTTAGTGGAGTTGTGTTTACCAACTTAGCTAACTAAATCATACTAACCCCCATTCATGTCCATCAAATTTCATGAAAAAATCACCATGGAAACTTGAAACCCATGAAATCACCATTCAATAACTACTTTCACCATTAAATCCCATTGAACCCACCATCAAATCCCATTCAACAACCATTAAACTCATTAAAACACAACTAAATCACCATTCAACTCACCATTCCCCTTGAATCACCACGATGGCATCACGGGGGCCATCCACCTTGGAGCCGCTGTAGGGATTCCCGGGCCGGAAGGGATCCGTCTCTGCGAAGCGTGCGGATCCCGGGCCGACCTCGGCGGAATCGCTCAGGTGGTGCGAACATGGTGATATCGACAACCCTACAATGTGGTGCCCCCCAGTGATGTTTGTTGGTTTATAAACCCCATGAATACTGTAGTTATATCTACTATAAACCATAAAGCTACTTATAAGGCAACTTAACTATCTAGGGGGCCTCACATTGTAAACCTTTGGGTTTTCAATGGGAATCTATTGGGGTATACCAGATATATGATATACCCGGCCTGGTAATGACTGTTCCAGTTCGCGAACTGGAACATGGCCCAGTCGAAATAGCGGATTTACCCACTGAAAATGGTGGATCTTTCCATAGTTATGTTAATTTACCAGAGGGTAACTCCAATTTCACGATGGTTTTTGTTGGTGATATATGGTGATATATCTATAGATATAGTATTCATAGGGGTTTAATAAACCAATTTATAACCATGGTGGGTATGGAGATTTTCTACCATCAATCTCCAGCTATATATTGAACATGGTGATTTATAGTGGATTTACCCATTGAAAATGGTGGATCTTCCCATAGTTATGTTAATTTACCAGAGGGTAACTCCGATTTCACTATATGGTTTTTGTTGGTGATATAGGTGATATATAGAACTAGTATTCTGTTGGTGATATATCGAACTAGTATTCATATTTAACTATGGTTTTTGTTGGTGATATATCGAACTAGTATTCTGCTGGCGATATATCGAACTAGTATTCATATTTAACTATGGTTTTTGTTGGTGATATATCGAACTAGTATTCATGTTTTTTTTGTTAACCAATTTACAACTTGGAGGGCACCACCTTGTGGAAATCTGTTGAAACTGCAGTGATGATTTCGACCGTGGGAACAGAGATAAGCTGCAAGAAATCGAGATATCATCATTGGAAAAGATATTAAATCAAGAACACATGACTGGTTGGTGGTTTCAACCCCTCTGAAAAATATGAAAGTCAGTTGGGATTATTATTCCCAATATATGGAAAAATAAAAAATGTTCCAAACCACCAACCAGCATAACATGATATCTTTTCCAATGGGGATATTAATCAGATATTAATAACATTAACAAGATATTCAATAACATGATTTAATCACACAATAACATGATTCAATCACACAATGTACTAAGATGACCAGTTAAAGACAAGAATGGGGATCTGAACCATGCAGGGTTCCATTGAAACTACCCATTCAGCTTGGATTCGATTGCCCCAAATCCAATGGACACCTTTTTGACCCAGATATTTCAACGACCATTGTGAGACATGAAATACGAAGTGATGCTCAGTTTGCATCCTCAAAAAACGGTCAAAGTACCAAACATCTTGAGAAAAATACAAGGAGATGCCTAAGTAATTAAGCTGGTTTGTAAGTAGACTAGCCTGAATGCAACAGAAAGGCTCATAAAAGAGCTTGTAGGTATTGGGGCCCTTCTTGTACCCACTTATATAACCGTTCTAGTTTGCTTAGACCCTCATTAACATGCATTGACCCCATACAAATGGGCAAATGTACTAAAATCATTGGAACAACACACGCACATGTTCATGGGTACTTACTCAGAGGGTCCAGCCGGGTGTCTTATGGAGGGTCTAGCTACAACCACATCGAACTGAACTGAGCGGCATTCTCACCATAGACTTCGTCGGTGCCTGAGATGGCGGGTGAAATTGTCCCAACTTGTACGGGCTTCAAGTTATAACCATTGTCAAACCATTAAACCCATCTATATAACGACAAAAAAACGCCCTGAAACATGCATTATGTGGCATACATGGATGCAGTCATTTTGATTTTCTGTCACCAGGTTGATCTTGACTGAATGAAATGGTGGAGTTCCCCTGATAAGTATTCCTAAAGTCGTAAAGTAAGTCGAGCCTTCAAAAACCCGGTGTTTATTGATGCATCCATGGGGGTAATCCTGCGTGACAGCACGAGCTCAAATGTTTGCAGGATTTCAATGTTATCCAGCCTGTTTTCAGCAACCAAGAAGTGGGGAAAAAACAACTAAGCAATGAACACCATCAGGATATTCAAGGTGGCAGGCAACGGAAAAACTCCGTTGAGATCCGTTTCCAGAGAATTTATCTGTTTTTTTGATTTTTTTTGTTCAAATTGGGGGGTTGCAAGCCAACCATGTTTGAGTACCAAAGGGTAACCAGTTTCTTTTGCTGCTACTGCTCAGCTGCCACAAAGATCACGACCGTTCGGTCCGTTTACACAGCAAACCTAGTCCACTGCAGGAAACAAAACTATCAGAAAAAACATAAAGGTGACTGATTTTGCAGACTCCATGCCATCACCAAATGCCCCGCGTTTGTCGTTTCACCTATTTCCGTGTACAAGGCAGTGACAACTTAGGATTGAACCCCATCCAACAATGATTACAATTCCCAAAAGTCCACTTGCTTGATATCTCCATACAACAAATCATTATATAAATATATATATATTCACATTTCATGGCCATATTTCATAGCGATATCTACAAATAATTCTTAGAGTTATGGCCATTTATCAGTTATAAGTACTTATAACCCAATTTATAGAATGTATAATCCCATAGAAATAACCAGTTATAACTGGTAAATGGCCATAACTGTAGAGTTTTTTTTAACCCACCAGCTTAGCCAAATTCATCGCGATTGCACCGTTCCTTAGGTCTTAGGTTCCCCAGCTCACGTGTAGGAAGCGCCGAACGCCCAGTTCCAAAGACGCCTGGGAGCGGAGCGGTTTAACCGGTTGGGTTGATGGCTGAATACGTCATAGGAATTGTCAGTGAGAAGAAGGAAATTATACACCTCACTAATCTTTATATATATATATATATTATTATTATATATATATATATGATTATATATATATACCAGTAGTACCGCACAAGGCGGTGGCGGAAGTTTCAGAATAGGAAACCTATAGGAGAGCTTGGTTGTTGTGAATCCGGGATGGCAGAGCGAATCCACTGATTGACCGAAAGGTGGTTGG
>Ga0126342_10016284_pt1 | contig 12970 bp, 14 predicted proteins | sample Cyp1metagenome_FD_92528 | JGI IMG/M metagenome (GOLD analysis project Ga0126342, IMG submission 92528) | Coral microbial communities from Lord Howe Island, Old Settlement Bay, Australia - Cyphastrea 1 metagenome | ecosystem: Host-associated > Invertebrates > Cnidaria > Coral ... | reverse complement strand
CACTACGCTACAACTACAACTACAGTTGCAGTACATCACACTACATCCAGAAGTTGTGGGTGAGGTGACCACTGCAACCATTGCAACCATTCCAGCAAACACAACTCCAACCACCTTTCGGTCCATCAGTGGCTTCGCTCTGCCATCCCTCATTCACAACAACCAATCTCTCCTATAGGTTTCCTATTTTTGAAACTTCCGCCACCGCCTTATGCGGTACTACTGGTATATCATGTTTAAATATATGTTTTCAAATGTCCCTCCAAATTTGCCGCCTGGTCCACCCACCAAGGTGCGACCCGAAGTTGCACCGCCTGGCCAATACCTGCCATGGCGGCCCATCAACGGTGCATCCAATAAAAGATATATAGATATAGATATAGGTACGTATATCATCTATAAATATCAGAAAATAGATCATAGATGGTTAATATAGTCTCTAGATGTAGTTATAGCTATAGATATTGCTATAGGTAATAGATGTATAGTTTAATAAACAGACAAATAAATAGATAGGTAGATAGACAAAGAAACATCCCAGTCTTGTTGGTTGTGGTTGACCATGTCATACATCCGCAGGTTTCTTACTCTCCCTCCTTTGCCGGTGAAAGTGCTGATATTTGATGGCTGACGGTTCCAACATCTGAGCTCGCTGCTGAATGCGGTGGTTGTGCGTATCCGCAATGACCAGGCTGAAGTTGTCGCCTGCCGCCGAGCAGGCGGACAGCTTGATATCGACCGCTGACAAGAACTTCACTGACTGATCTGTTCCGATGCCATTGATCATACGAAGGGGATGATATGGGGATCATATTAATGGGATCCATTTCAGTCATCAAGGATTAATGGGGTTTCCCCATATGGAGATCATAAACCAAGGATTAATGGGATCCAAATCCATATTTCAGGTCCTTGGTTTACCATAAAAGTACTTCCCGGGCCTGAGACTTGCACGGGAATGGCCACATAGGGCGTTCGCAGCTCAAAGGCCTGGCAATTGGGAAACCATCCGGAAGCCAAAGAATTGGATTTTTAGTACACAGTGTGTTGATCATTAAAACATCATGAAAAATAGACCAGCTAGTTTTAGTTGATAATTCTTGATAAATGGCTTGTTGAGAATTAGTTGATCGACAAATTGGAATTCAATATATAAATCACCATGAATCTGTGGATTGTCTGGAAATTCATAGGTTTCACAAAGTTGACAAGTCTCTGCTGCCAACTCTTTGGGATTTCCACCAGGTAGCTGACCTCAAAGCCACCACTGCCAGTGCCAGCAAGGACGCTACAGGACTGCTGGGCGAAGCCCTGAAAGCATTCGGTACAGTCCACATCCCCAGAAAGGTTCTGTACAAAGCTCAGCCGGAAAAGGGGAAATAAGATGAAATAAGTAGGAAGTCACGAAGTCAAACAACTCAGCCTGATATCACTGATATATCACTGATATCCAGCAGTAAAATCCAACACTTCGAAGTCCTCAGATCATGTGTCCGCCCCAAGGCCCCATGGAGAATGCTCCTGTAGCTGCCAGCCAGGGCATTGCAACACACGGTGGTTGTCCTGCACAAATAAGAAGCGATGATGCGATAAAACAGTTGGATCTTGTTCAAGGAGGCACATTGGACATGCTTAGACCAGAAAAATATAGAAAATGTCTGGTTCAAACGAGCAGTGTTCAAAAGCATGGTTGGTTTTTATTGTGGTTCCCATACTGGATGAGAATCCCCAATGATTGGATACCCATCCAGCCCGGCCAAGCCAATCATCGGCTCCGTATCGACCACCAGCAGCTGGCCATTTGGTGCAAAGGACACAGCCATTGGCACCTTCAGTGGCTCGGTGCCACCAACCAGAACCTCTGCAGTCATCACGGTGCTGTGCTTAAACATGGGATTCCCAGGGGAGTTCCCACCAGATTTTCCATCTCAAAACATCACATTTTTCAGGGGGTTAGACGCTTAGCTACTTCTCAAAGACCAAAACTTGATCGTTCATCTCAACAAAAAAAGGCGAATTGATAGGAATTGCAAAGACCCGCGGGGCTGTGGTTAATGTTGTTCACATGTACAGTGTGTATATAATCATATATATATACAGTATGTGTAATAGCGTGTAATGCTATATCTATATGTTTGATATATGTATATACACATGTGTGTATACAGTAAATGTGTATATATATATACATTTGTGCATATCTATTATAATATGTTGCTTATAAGTTAAAAGCGAGAATGATACCACCCGACCAGGTTGCAGAAACACCGCTCACCCATCTGCCTCTCCAGCGATGGCTGCTCTGGCCAAGTGTACCAAGTGGAGCAGAAGACCTCGGTTACTCAGTAGAAAACTTGTGGGGACAAACGCCAAATAGAGATTAATGTGTGTCACATCTGTACGTGTTCATTATATTCTATAAATATGTATATTGTATATATATATATATACACACACGTATATATATATACATAGAATATTGCCAAATATGCTGAGTATGACATAAACTTGCATATACCACACTACCAGTTCAACCTTTGAGCTTCATGCACTTGATACGAACACGGAGCCAGTGACGAGTTGATAAAACACGGAAAACTTCAGTTGTTTGTCAAGGAATCTCCTGCAAGTGCAACATACAGCGTACAGAAAAAACATTCAATTCATCAGACATCAGCACGTCTCAGCAGTTCTTGGAACGTTTGGAACATCATCACAGTGGTATATCCAGCAGAGCCAAGGAGCATTGGCGACCTAAGGGGCTCATAGTGCCCTAGAATATCACCTGAACATGTGCAGTACATGTTGAGATGGTCGTTTGTGCAGTAGGCTTCTGCAGAGTGCCTTGAACAGCCCAAGACTCAACAAGTTGAAGCCACAAATCGCCGTTCCTTTCTTTAAATTTTGTGTCAGCTGTTCATGAAATCCAGCGCACCTTCCCGTTAGCCTTGTGCACCTGCGAAGAGGTCATGGGAGGAAATCGGTTTTGACTCTACTGGCAAAAAAATCGAACAGAAAATAAACGTCGTTATCTTCATTGCAGCAGCTGCACCAAGTCTGTCCAACTGAGTCTGTCTATGTGTCCTCATGCTCATCAGCTGAAGTTCACTACTTAGCACTAGAGTCGCTGTGTGCATCCACTCCATAGCCCAAAAAAACAAACAACTACAGTAGTCACTGCAAGGGCATCTTTCGCCAAACAAATCAGCCCTAGTTTGTGAGTTGTGAGATGAGTAGATTGCAGTTTTGGGTCAACAATCCAAAATCATGAAAGGGTTTGTTCAGTGCATCTAACCCATAGCCTGCTAGCGGTTGCAGCGGCATTGGAGGCGACTTCGCGACCGACCAACACACGAGCTATGTACTTTGGGGATCTTTGGGGATGATTGGGATGTGGTGGAAACTTTGTGGCTTTCCTGTTTCACATAGTTCTGAAATCTGTCTGCAGATCCTATGTAATTCAGCGCAATATGTCGATGAAAACTGCCAGCTATCATTCATTCTGAGTCGGCAGTCAGCTGACTGGTGCGATTGAGTTGACATATATCTTCTGGTACCAATGTTGCACTGCCAGCACTTCACGAGATCTTGTATGCGCAGCCTTTCTGAAGTGATGCTACATCAGAAACTTTGATGAAACGCGGCGCAAGGCAAGTTTCCCCTCGAATACCTAAAATCTGTCAAAGGCACGAAGGACCTTCTGAGTATATACTGTTCGTCAAAAAGTCACTTCAAATGGACATTAAGTTTCTCTGGCTTGGATATTGAGTCTTCCCACTGCTCCATTTACATCTGCGCAAGAAGCACTTTGCCCAAATTGCAAGGCAACGCCATTCCGTCAAGACACCCAACTCCCTGGGGGGTGCCCCTTGGTGCCAAACCCTTCCAATAGATCTGCGGCCACCTGGAATGCTTCTTCATCACCTGACCGTCGGAATCGGAATTAGACAGGTTTTCTAGCAATTTGCTCTTTAAATTCTCCTATGTCGGATCTCAAAAGAATTTTAAAAACCAACCGGAGTCTCACGAATAGGCCAATTCTATAGATCAACATGATTAATTATATAGATTATTAATATGTATTAGATGTTCAACAGATTCCAAAGTCAATGAGCCAATTTTGGTGTGGCCTCCCGGTGCCGAGGCCGCCAGAGCTTCCACTGCGGCAGCGCGTGCGCGCCAATCCAACTCCTCCATGGCCCAGCCGCAGAGATCGAAGGCCTGGCAGCATATGATGGGCACCTTGAATTCCTTCCATTTTGGTTGAATATTGGATCTGGATATTTGTATTTTCATTATTCAGACTTGGATTTTAAGAGGTGAGTACGATTGGTACCAGGCTGAACTTCAAGGTCCGAAACTCGTTCCCAAGACTGGAAACGAGAAAGGAATTGTCCTTCCATTGGTGCCAAAATCCAAGAAAACTATTGAGAAAGTACAGTATGACTAGCAGGTCGTGTCATACTGGGTTTCTCCATTCCTCATTAGTTCGTAATTTAGCAGCCAGTTTCTCAATAGCCCGGGCCCAAGTCGCATCTTTTCGACAACAGCTTCAGGCGATCATCTCCCGGCTGAATCACAGCCCCACTTGGGTTGCGCACGCCCCAGCAGATGACAAAGCCATCTGCCCGAAGCGCGGCAAAGGCGTTCTTGCAACCAACCACTTGCTGCACGTCGAACAAATGATGTCGGACCTGAGTGAACAAAGCAGTGGTAGGGGGAAAATATGATCGGGCAAAATTCGGCCCGTTGAGATCCTTTCACGGTGAAAAAACACACATGTTCTGTTCATATCTGTTCATATGTTCAAATCCTATTCGACTTCTTTCGTCAGTAAATCGTTTGTCAAAATTAGATGGAGACAGGACACCTGGCTGCAGTCCGTTTTCGGGTCGCCCCAGGTGACAACATTTCCACCACCCAGGAGCGCGCAGAAAGAGCCTTGTCACAGCAATCAACGGAAAGCTTGGTCGAAGAGTGGGGGCGTCAAAGGCATTCTATACATTTCTATACTGACAATATCCTGAATCCATTGAATCATCAACTGGTGAGTCTCCACAGTCTCCACCTGCTTGGAAATTCCTGGACCAAGAATTCAACAATTCGCTTCTGCCACTGCTCAAAAGTCTGATAACCATTTTGTGACATCATTTGTGGATCCATGGGACAAAGTACTTAGTGTACCAGGCTTTTGATCCATAATCATGTGCTTCCTCTGATACCGTGCACAATCCAAGGCTATCCACCAAGCAACTCTCCGTTGAGGCAACGCCTCGCACATCTTTCAGCTGCTCTTGGACAGCTGTGGAATCCCCACCTGCAGGGCGGGCCACCAAAAAATGGCCCCTCCAGTGAGCAGGGAAAACCAAGTATATTCTGGTGCTCCCGGCTCAATTTTCATGCCTCCATCTGGATTTCCAAAGGTGACCACAGTTCTGTTTTGCAACACCGCGGCAAAAGCGCTCCCTGTTGAGTAGACTTCCTCCACGTTTTTGAGTTCCTCAAAGCGTATACGGCTTGCAGGAATCGGAAAAAGGTTACCTTACGCTAGAACACCTGCACCACCGGCGTATGACCACTTATTGTGACCTCAGTTGTTGCAACTCCCGCAACATATAACCCATCTGAAGACAGAGGTTGCCAAATTTTGATAAATTCTGTCACTGCAGAAATTTGTGATGAGTGGATATCTGGGAATATTTGATTAATATCTGTGGTCCTTCATGTTCACTGTGGTTCCATGTTAGTTCCCCCGGTGCCAGGGATCTGGAAGTGCCGTGGCGCCAAAGAACTCCGCACCCCACGTAACCAAGGTCCCATCGCCACGCAGAGCCAGGAAGGCAGCCCACGTGGCACAGATTTGTTTCACCTCCCGTGGCTAGCGGCAGGAAGCATTCAAAAACTGATAAAAACCATCCAAGTTGCTGGATAAACATATGTACATGCCATATCATATCATATCATACCATGCCATGCCATACCATTTCATGCCATACCATACCATACCATACAATAGCATTAAATTACATTAGATTAGATTAGATTACATTGCATTACATTACATTGCATTACTTACATTGCATTACATTACATTACATTACATTACATTCCATTACATTACATTACATTACATTAGGTTATATATACATACATACATACATAACTAACATAACATAACATAACATAACATAACATTACATAACATTACATTACATTACATTACATTACCATACATACATACATACATACATACATACTAACTACATACATACATACATACATTACATTACATTACATTACATTACCATACATACATACATACATACATACATGCGTACATATATATATCTATAATATATATATACATATAATGTGTATATATATATACATACAGAATGTATATATATATGTATATATATACAATGTGTATATATACGTGTATATATATATACATTATCTGTATAATATGGAAGTCCATGTGCAACATCCACAAGTGAACTTGATGAGTTGAAGACAACAAAAAAAATCGCTTTGCAACTGCGCCACGTTCTGCAAGCTGCCTTGTACCTCAGGTCTCAAACATCTCACCACAGCGGAAGAGTCATAGTGCTTGGTTCAATAGGGTGTGTCTGAAAATAGTGTACCCCTAAACCCAATGGTTAATGATCATTATCCCTATTAAATGGCTATAATTGGGAATATACCCTATTTTCAGACAAACCCAATAGGCACCAACAACCCCAACAGCCACCTCCAAGGTCTCCACCTTTGGCCATGGCACACGTTGCGAATCACCTCCGAAGGCGCGATGGCCCCAACTCACCACGTTGCCCGAAAAAGTGATCGCTGCAAAGGCTCGACTGCTGGCGCTGATGTGGCGGACGAGTCCTCCACCTGGCAGATCGCTGCGGTGTGTGAATTCGACCCGTGGATTTTAGTCAAAGCAGATCTCATCCGTTTTTGGGATACAATAAACTGTCAATACATCATATCATTCATATAAATCCACAACATGTTCCTAACAGAAACTCTAAGTGTAACATGTGTAACAACCATTGGTATCTCATGGCATCTCCCTGAAATTCTGGCCAAGTGACTCAGGAGCCGCTGCACAATCCGCCCATCGCCGCCATAGCGCGGATGGCCCCAGACCACGACGGATCCGTCGCGCTTCTGTGCAGCAAACGCACCACAGGAGGCTGCAATCCTCAGCCGAGTACGTGGCTGTAAGCCATGCGGCCATGTTTTTTAGTGGATCTTACTGGTGTGGCAACTTTCATGTCCAAGAAAGATGTGAAATATTAGTGAAATATGTGAAAAGTTGGTGTGAGAACAATGTCGAACATGTGTCAACTGCTTGATTTGCCATGATTTGTCACCTCCTGTGTTGAGGTTCGACAAGACACTCTTCGATTTCAATCAGCTGGTCCTTCACTTTGCTGCTATCACCTCCACAAGAGCTGTTGCCCCAGGTCACCACTCTTCCGTCCTGGCACGAAACCAGAAACCAGAATTCCCGCAGCGTCTTGGAATCGAAGTATTGGCTGATGTGGCTATGGATCAAAACCCTGAAACCATGGTTTATCACATCCAAATAGCTCATAATTAAATGGATCTTGGATCTTGATCCATCTTCATCCCATGTTCATCCCATGTTCATCCCATGTTCATCCATGGTAACTGGATGGTCATCCATTTCCATCCACGTTCAACCAATCTCCGTGGCTTGAAAAGGCCGTGCCTGGCAGGTGGCAGCGAAAGCACAATAGGATGCCTGCAGCTCGCGGATGTTGGTCAGGTTTGCAGCGACCTGGAAGCTGAAAAATGGGGGATCCTATTGGGATCCTCAAGCACCAATAAAGATGTGGAAACCATGCGAAAACCCACAGGTTTGGGAACCAAACCTGTCTGATGTTCTGACTAGAAAAGCGCGCAGAATGGGAACCACTCTGTTTTTTTTTGCGAATAGATGTCTGCAGAATCCGACTACTAAGCCCGTTAGCTGCAGCATCGCAAGCATGCACAGACTCTGGCTACATTCAGGTATTGCTCAAAACTGAAGTGCGAAAGGTCCACAGATCTGCTTTTCTTTAGTAGCAACAATCCCGCGTATCTACAAGTATTGCTGCTGTTGAACAAGAAAAACACACAAAGTGCATCCAAGTGGCACTTCTACAGTCGCCGCCCAGCAGGGGATCGCCCCAACATACCACATCTCCAGTGGACAACAAAGCGGCAAACGCTCCATGGGAAGCTTCAATCCTTCGCACTCCTGGTCAAACCCACAAGTTGAATTGGCGTCATGTTTGAGGCCTTTTTGCCCACACCAACTGCTTCAGGAAAATTCTTGTCCAAGCAACGTGAAAGGCTCCATCATTCATACACTTTACCGAAGAAGCCCAGGCATGCTATGATGTATCCTTTAACCGAACTTTAACCCACAGTGATGGGCCAAGGTGGCTGGAATTAGCTACACACTGCGAGATTGAGCCCGGGAGTTGATTGGCTTCAAAACCCCTCAAGCCGCACCGGGATCCTTTCAGATTCGCAGGCGCGTCAAAGACACCTAGCAAGGTGGGGCCTGTCACTGGACTTTGCTCGCAACATGTGCAATGTTGTCATTTATCGTTTGTGATATGATTTATATGCATGTTTAGTGAGCAGTTGAATACCTCAAGATGTCACGACATCGCGAAAGTGTCAACCTGGTGGAAAGGGTTTTGTTGTTGTGATTTGTAGAAAGAGCATTGCTGGCACATCACTGACACGCCAGCATCTCTGCTCACGCTTTGCACCTGACAATTCCGCATCATTGAGTAGTGGTTCGTTTCCAGCGGACTCCGGCAGCCTTGCTCAATTTACAAAAAGTCCCAAAGCATGCTCACAAGGCTCATTGCTCCAAAACAAGAGGATAATTGTCCAAACCGTGGCTTTCCAAACACCTGGGCTTAAGTTGACTTAAGTTATTAGACATATCCTGGGTGAAAAACCCAATGTGCGTATGACAACATGCCCAGGCTTGCTCACTTTGTGGAGATCCCAGCCATCTTTATCCTTCACTGGGAGCCTAAGCCACGCATGTTCCATATTCAAATCTAGCAGCGGATCGCCCCAGGAGAAAACAGTGCCATCACCCCGAAGAAGAGCAAAGGCCTTGCAGCATGTCTCAGGGCCATGCCCAGCAGCCATGGCTTTTCAGGTGTTTTTTCCTGTTCAAAATTCTGTGTGATCGTTGAGTGCGAAAAACTTCAGCAAACGAAATCTGACCATGTTCTCTTTGTTCCATCCATGAACCATGAATAAATTGAATGCATCTTCAAACTTCAAACTGTCACATCATCTGCCAAGATTCTAAAGACCAAGAGTTGGAAAAAATCCTTGCTGGTGCGGCAACTGCTGTGACCTGAGGGACTTGGATTACTTCACAGGGATCCTACCAGGAGCCTCGACCCTGAGAAACCTGACTTGTTGGATCTCTTTGTGTAAATGTGTCGCCTGAGATAAAAGTAAGTGTAACATGTCTGGAGCTCAAACTACAATAACCCATTAAAAAAAGAAAAACAAAACAATGTCATGAAAATCATTGGTGGGCACCTCGACAACAGCCTATACCATGGCCAGGTGACAGTCTCCCCCTGCTGGAAATTCAGCTCCCCAAGTCTTTGCCTGGGTTCCAGCACCTCAGCTTAGCACATGCTGGTGGAAAGCTTGAGTTGTCCGAAAGTGGAGATTGCTGGAGACCCAAAATCATCCCATGTATTCTTAGATGTACTGTGAAATGGCAGAGCTGGGAAGCTCAAGTAAGTAGAGTACCCAGTGACATCCAACTCCAGAGGCAGCCAAGGCATAGTTGCAATATGTTGCAATTGGTTGCCTTATTCTGCCAAGGCGCTCTTCCTATTGAAGAGACAAGGGCCTGCAACTGGATGTTTCCCAGAGCCACTTCTGCTGCACGCATCAGATCTGCCACCTCCCAGCCCTCCCAGCCCTCAGATCCCACGTCAGCAGAGACGGTGCTGCATCGGCCGCTGGGTAGAACCACATGGACATCGATCATCACGGCTTTTCAAAGCAAGGATTCTCGGATTCTACGCAGTTGAACTTCAGGTGTCGCCCTCCAGCTTCTAAAGTCAACTTAATTCTTGAACTCTTGGAATTAGGAACATCCTCCTAGGGTTGAAACTAGTGTGGATTAGGTCTTCTGCAGGCATTTCCTTTGGGTTCCCTCCTCTGCCTCTGCCTAGTGCTGTGAAGCTTGGTGACAGTACTGTCTCCTAGTTGAGCCATGCACAATTTGCACGCAATGAATCTATGGGTAGGGGGTAGGCATCCACTATCCCAGCAACAAATTGTACTTGCTCAACAAGTACAAACTGTAGCTACTCACTTCCAGGATCATCCCAATACAGCGCACAAACCGGACATTTTCAGGAACGGATTCCAAACAAATCTGGGTCAATGAAACCTATCGCCAAATTCACCAATTTGCCAATGAGTCAATGAACTTTTTACCGCTTGTGTTTCTCGTTAAATACAATATACTGTTGAACGTGACAAAATCCTTGTCAAAAGATCAAGAGTCATAGGACTTCCCAAAATGACCCGCTTTGATTTCCACACATCAACTCGAGACATCTGTATCCATCTTCCCATCCATCTCTCACTGGATTGGTTTAAAGGAACTAGCTAAAAATAGCTTTAAAAAACTAGAAACATGTATACATCATCGAAAACAGCTAAACCACTGTAAGAGCCACTTATAAAGCCCCGTATGAAACCATCCTAAGATACAAAATCACTACAAACCACTCCATGCATTGAACCACCCGTAACGTTTTTTCTCCACTATATTAAACCACTCTGAAAACCACCGATTCCTTGGGGGATGTTGGGGGTTTCTGGCCACCCGGGCCATCCCCCAACTGCCGGTCCCGGTCCCAGCGTCGCCTGTGTCCGGTTGCCCGGCGCCAGCTCCGCCACCGCCGCCACGGCCTCCTTACGCACCTCGGCGTCGGTGTCCCGCAAGCGCGCGGCCACGGCCTGGCGCAGGTGGGTCCATTGGATCCAAAACATGTGGTGCCAATGGTGATCCCGTTGATATCAGTGATACCCCAAGTGATCCATGAACCCAATGATGAGTTGTTGAATGTTGCGGATTTGTCTTCTAAAAAGTAGTGAAAATTGTAGACCCCTTGGTATTTCTTTGATTCTGGGACGTTGAAGGACAGAAATCCAACCAGTGACCCTTTCCCACCTCCAGGGACTGATGATGACCCCACGGCGCTACACGCCTTTGAGGCACTGTGGCCATGTGAGTAGGACCCTCCAAAGATGAAAAAACTAAACATATCTAAACATATCTAAACATACTGAACTGTTTAAGACTGTTTTGGTGGAATTGAAGTCCCAAGCTTTGGGACGAACTTATCTTCCAACTAATTTCGGTGATATGTGAACCAAGACAACAATCGCTCCGTGCCCTGTATAGTTGAAGCCGCCTATGAAAATACGTATGTTTTTTTTTCCAAATGGCCTTCAGGTTTTCTGACCCTATGTTTGTTTGCGCAGAGTTACTAATGTTTCAGGTTGTACCCAACTCAGCGACACTTCACAGCTGACGCTTCCACCCACTTGACATCCTGGCCTCAAGGAGGCCACAGCATCGGCACGCGGCAAGCCCCACAAAAGCCGGGGACCTACCACCTCTTCGGTGATGCTACCACCTGGCTGAGATATACCAAGGACGATGGGCAAACGGATGGCTCAAAAAATCAGACCCTGGGACCCACCTTCGCCAAGGCAAGGAGTGGCCAAAGCGCAGCTAGCTGCCAGCAGGGTAGAACTGCGTCAGGTGGCTGTTAGCCGCATCCCAGCCGAAATGACTGGTAAAGCATGGTACTGTAAAAATTGGCTATTCTAGTTCTCTTGGTCTCTTGGTGATCTTAGCTATCTTGCTGTTCTGACCTCATTTTCATGATAGCTTCCTCCAATGGTGTATGCCACGTTTGGTTGGATTGCTTGGTTCAATGCTCCGGAAAGCTGTAAAAGCTGCTGACCGCTGGTGTTGATTGATGATTTGTCTCCGAGTGAATGTGCAGTCAGGGCCTAGATGGCCTAGTCGCTCATGATCCCCAGTTCCGCCCCTTTGTGTGTCTTCGGGCCTGGGTCGTGGCATGCCTCCACCTTCACTCCAAGTCTCCCTGGACCTGTCGCAACGGTACTTCCCCAAACAGTGTGTCCACACTGAGGGGTTGGTTCTTACGGCAGGTGTGAAGGCCCGTGCTTGATTAGGGTGCTCTCTCTCTGGTCTGGCATTTTACTTGTAAATTTTCGCAAAAAGCGGCTCTTGTGAAATGTTGACCTGCATTTCGACTGCGCAGGCTCGCACAAAGTGTGTGTCCGCGTTCTAGGCCCAATCTGGGGTGCGGCATTTTTCCTGCAAATTTCTGTGTAAAGTGGCACTTCTGATGTCTATTGTGAAATGTTGAAGTGCATTTCGACTGTGCAAGCTCGCACAAAGTGTGTGTCTGCGTTCTGGGCCCAATCTGGGGCGCGGCATCTTTCCTGTAAATTTCCGAATGAAGTTGCTTGTGAAATCTGGACATGAATTTCGACCGCGCAGGCTCGCACAAAGTGTGTGTCTGTGTTCTGGGGCGCGGCATTTTTCCTGTAAATCTCTCTGCAAAGTGGCTCTTCAGACATGTACACATGCGTTTCGACTGTGCAGGCAAAAGTGTGTGTCCGCGTTCTGGGCTCAATCTGAGGCGCGGCATTTTTCCTGTAAATTTCCGTGTAAAGTGGCTCTTGTGAAATGTTGACATGCATTTCAACTGCGCAGGCTTGCACAAAGTGTGTGTGTGTGTACACTGCTATTCACATGCAGAAAACTACAACTGGACATTTGATGACTATGCACGTTATGTTTTCCGAATTCATGCGCCAAAGACTATGCACGTTATGTTTTCCGAAT
>Ga0126342_10016283_pt1 | contig 12970 bp, 11 predicted proteins | sample Cyp1metagenome_FD_92528 | JGI IMG/M metagenome (GOLD analysis project Ga0126342, IMG submission 92528) | Coral microbial communities from Lord Howe Island, Old Settlement Bay, Australia - Cyphastrea 1 metagenome | ecosystem: Host-associated > Invertebrates > Cnidaria > Coral ... | reverse complement strand
TATATATATATATATATATATATATTTAATATATATATATATATATATATTTAATATATATATATATATTTAATATATATATATTCTATATATTTTCTTTATATATATATGTATATACATACATGTATGTATTTGCGTAAGACTTGCATCAGATGATTCAAAAAATATGTCACATGTGTGTCCCATCGGTCCTTCACAATTCCAAGCCCAATGGCACCGGTCCCTAAGGTGCCTGTGCCAAAGGGCAGCAATGGCAATGGGCCTTGGAGCTACTGCAGGGCATGACGCTTCAAGGAGTGCAGGACAGGTCGCAGTTTGTGCTCTTGGGGGGATAAACCAACAAAATGTATCCAGATTCAGCGGTAAAAGTCGGGTGTAACGAACAAAAGTTGGATGTATCCAACAACTATGGAGTGTTCTTTCACTTGAACCATGTGACAACAGAATGGATGTCAAGTAATCACTGGCGTAGACAACTGGTTGACCAGAGGCCACTGTGCCCACGAATGACACGCGATTTTTGCACGCTGCTGAATGGATAGCTTCATCCTGTTTCCCAAATATCCAGAAAAGGAAGGGAATACATCAATATGTTGAGATGGAAAGAAGGATTGTACAGCGTTCAGCTTGACCCATGCCCATGCTGGAAGGGGGGATATGGGATACTCACAACACTCGGGCTACAATGGCGATGTTTTTCAAGAGCAGTTGCGTTTGTGACCTGTGGGAAAGGGGATGTACCCTAGAAAAATCCTCAAAGATGAGGCTTCAGAACCATTGGTCCCAGAATTCCTGCGAACCCTTGGAATGTAGATGATCTAGCATTTCATGGTTTTCTCTGAGATTTTCGGCCAAAAAACAATTGATGTTTGGAAGGTCGTGCGCGCGCGCGCGCACACAGACACCAATATGATTGAGATAAAGCCAATGATACAAGACAACAACCATTGACAGGTAACATTTGCATTCCTGCTACAGTTGGACCATTCATCCAAAAGTGCAGCTGTGTTTGGGTGCATCACATTATTAGCAAAGATAGCTGCTAGCTGGCTGTATCCTGCCTCAAACTGGTTTCATGATTAGTCCCTATATTGTCAGCTATGAACCCGTACAAGTCAAACGTGACCCTTTAGTTTGGATCATTTGTGGTCACCTGATATGAGTAATCAATTGCCGGGTCAGTTCATCTTGGGATGGGCACCAGAAACAACTTGACACATCGAGTTCCTGTGTTTCTTTCATCCAGTAACTATCCAGGTGGTGTATCAGGTGCAATTTTCTAAAATGATCCACGAACAATTCACCATTCCCTGGATGGAAAGAGTTCTTGCCCTTCAAGGCCGATGTCATCAGCTACAGCAGCCTGGTCAGCGGCTACGCACAAGCACGGCACTGGGCGGATGCACTCGAGGTGGGGTCTCGCCCTGGGGCCGTTGGGCGGACGGGTGAAGGCTGCGGGTGAAAGGTCCGGGAGGAAAGGCAGATTGGACATGTTGAGCACATAGATTTGGGGTGTGCTGCATTTTCGTGATGTTTTTGGTCCATAGGTTTGGGAACCTTTTGTTTTGGTTCCTCGAAGTTTGGGACCACTGCATGTCGAAAGATACAGGATACCGTTTGGATCCGTTTGGTAATTGCACCTGACTGGCTGGAAAGTCCCATGTGCAAGAGCCTAGTCAATTCACAAATCGTGATTTTCCAGCAAGCCATGTTTGGAGGAGATTGTCATTTCCACCCAGCAAAAGGAGAAGCCGAGAAAAGGAAATCAAAATACATCAATGGATTTGTGGCAGTATTTAGTGGATCTCTCCACAGTGTTCTCCCCACATATCATCATTATTTTCACAGCCTGAATTCAGTTTGGTGAAGCCCATCAACTGTTTGCAAATGCAGGGTTTCACCTTCAACCCATGACACGCGTGTCTTGAACCAGCCAGCCTCTTCCAAATCCCAGCCATCCCAGGTGCTAGGTCGCATGGCTGAAGAGCCATCCTTACCATCACCTAATGGCATGACCTTTAGTGCTGCCATCAGCGCGTGTTGTGAAGAGCAAACCTGGCCGTGGGCGTTAGGATTGTTGGAGGACATGCAGATTCGGGGAAGCTCGGTGGTGCGCTGGTGAGTTGTGGTCGCTTGCCATCCGCTATTGTAACAATGGGGCACCCTCTAAGCCCCAAAACTAATTTGCAGCTAAGAATCCTGTGGATTAAGTAATTTGTGGACCTATCCACATCCCGCAAGTCCTATATCCATTTGCGATGGAAACCTGGGGACCTCCCTCTGTTGGAACTTGCTCCTTGCTGATTGAATGCTGAACAGTGGGCTTTGTGATCCCTTTGGTCAGCCTACCTGTGACATGGCAATGGAACATATCCATGGCTTCCCAAACACCTATGACTCCAGCACCAGCATCAGTGTATAGATTTGTTTGGGAAGAGGGCTGGTTAAGGAGGACACGTCCAAAACGCTACGGCCCAGACCACAACGACAATGATGTGTAAGTAACTATCACCTAAACTTATGGACCTTGAGCAAAGAGAATTGTATGTGCTCTCTACAAGCTGCCTTCAACTGCGCCCAGGATTAGAAGCAGATGTTGCACCTCAGCTGATATTTACAAGTGGCATGCATTGGGATTTGTGATGTGAAATCACATGTATGGATGATGCTTGGAGATGCTTGGCATATAGTCCCATAGAGGGTTGCTTGGCCGAAAATTTTGGGTGATGTCGTGATAAATTGCTGCTTCCGTACATGGGAATTTTAACTTCTCTGGGATATGGGTTGCTATCTTGTGCTGGGCGTTGGCACATTTTCATAATGAGCCTGCAACACCTTGAGATTCGGATTTTGCTTAGATACAGCTGGTGCGAGGAAACCTCTTGATAGACGTGTCTATGATGGAGTTCTCCTTTTTGTTTTGCAGGCACAAACCAATCTCAATGGCTTGCACCATTTTCTGGCACCCCAGATGTTGACGTCCACCCAGGTAGTCCAAACAGCCATCCTAAGCGCCTTGAGCTTCGGTGGCCACTGGGAAATTTCCCTACAACTTGCAGCAACCCTCAGCCGCCAGCAGCCCTTGACCCTTACAACGACCAACGTCCTGGCCACTGCGCTGCAACGCTGTGCCCAGTGGTCCTTGGTCTTAGTCTTGCTCCAGCAGATGGAGCAGGGCCAAGGTTTGGCCCAAAACTGCACAGCTGATGGCATCACCTATGCTGCAGCCATCGCGGCCTGTGGTGCCGGTGGACGCTGGCAGGATGCCTTGGAGCTGTGGATCAAAGGTCCACAGAACGCCATCCTGCTGAATGTGGCCATCAGTGCTTGCGGGGACAACCTGCACTGGCGTGGGGCCTTGCAGCTGTTGTCCAATGAGCTTTCTGACACCGTCTCCTACAATTCGGCCATCACAGCTTGCGGCAATGCAGGGCGCTGGCAACATGCACTGGCGCTGTTTGATGAGATGCCACGAAAGGCGGACAAATCGTGAAGAAAAATACTCCTGTTGTTGACAACCAACCCCTAAAGCAAGTGATGGTTGGACGACCTTGAAGTGCAAAGAAAAGGGCACATCATGTAAAGTCTCCTGTTTTTGAACCTTGGTCATGCTTAGCAGTACATAGTAAACCATCTCGATTTGGGAGACCCAACGTTGACCCATATCCAATGGATAGGCAGTGGCTTGCCAGCCACCTAGAATTGAGTTTACAGTATATGAATGCAACAGGATAGAATGGAATCACATAACCATCCACACGGCTTGTGCATTACAGTGAATAGGAATCAGCTATCCGAATCTATCCTTGGCTTATCATAATATATTCATTCGAGTCCTTGGCCCTGAAAGTATATATCCAACCCATCAATCCAGTCCATCCCTGGCAGGTTTCAGTCGACCTGGTGACCTACAACGCCCTCATCTCAGCCATGTCCCCGGCGCGGCAGTGGCTGCGCGCGCTAGCGCTGCTGGCGCTCGCAGCATCCGCGACGGCGCCGGCGCTGCGGCCCAACGCGGTGACGTACAACGCAGCGGTGGCGGCGATGGAGCCGTGGAGGTGGAGCCGCGGAGGATGGGATTGAGCCAACCTTGGCCAAATCTTGGCCAAGAAATGGGGTCTTAACCACCAATCATGGGGATGATTTAGCTCATAAAAAGCGGCAAGTCAAGGGGGGTCAGACATAGCAATTTGGGGGTTGAATTTGGATTTAAGCAACAAACAATGGGGATCTGATGGGATTTCAGATGATTGATGGGAATTATATATCCGTGGTCCGTGGAATTCATGAGGGATTTCGCCAAGAACTGTTGTGATTTAACCCACAAGAGTAAGTGATGCAGAGGTTGGTTTTTTGATGACTTGAGCGTGCTAGCGGTTCTGCAAATCTTAGAGTGCTAGATGTTGTTCTTGAGCTTTTCCTTCCTTAGTTGACCACCCATTTCAAGCCGGCAGTGTGTGTGTCCCAAGTCTGGTCCCTTCAGGCATGGCCTTGCAGTTGTGGGTGGCGCCCTGGTTGCCTCCGTACAAGTGGATGAGATTGGAATGGCCGCGGCCATTAGCGTTTGTGAACGAGGCCATGTGTGGCAGCAGCCCCTCGGCTGAGCTGTGCTGGGGCACATGGGCGTTGTGGAAGTTGTTGGGCAACAACAGTGATTGATTCAAGACATTGGAGACATCTAAAGACATACCTGTATGATACCAAATATATCAATCCATCTTCGCTGGTACCAATCCTATCTATAAGCAACACTTTTGGATTCCATCCCGCCACTAACAAAGACGCTGCCATGAGTTGCAGGGTAAGAGACAATGTTTTCCTCTCAACTTTGGCTATTCTCAATGTCTACGTTGGTTGAGGTGTACCCCATTCAGTTTCCACGAAAAACCCATTAGCTGGAATGTTGTTTTTTTTTAAACCACCCGGCAGCATTTTTTGTTGCCACGCCGGGCAGATCCTTGACGCTGCTAGATGTGATGAATCGTTGGAGCACCATGCGCCTTGGACAGCACTCTATGACAATCTTATAGCTGGATGGCCAGGAAATCTCTACTGTTTAATTTTCCGGGGAAAATAGCCGTCTGGTTTTTTAACATAGCCATGGTATAGATGGCCCATTTATAGATGATTTTCCCAGCTATAAACTTCCATTTATAAGGGATTTTCCATGGCTATGTTAAATAACCAGATGGTAATGGCAAAGCCAATATCCAAGAGGTATCTCCTCCAATCAAACATGGCAATCGAAAATCCACCATTTAGTTCAATGATTCTCCCCTGAAAGGATCCGCTTTTTTGATTGAGGATTTCCAATTGCCATGTTTGATGACAACAGTGGGTATAAATTATTGCAGTCAATGTAGATCATCTATGAATTCAGCAGGGAGCAGATTGGGCTGTCATTATGCTTAGCTTTTGGTGACACCACCTTTGAGTGGCGATTATTGACACCCCCAAAACAGGCTCACATCCACAAGCACGAGCCCGAAAGTTACTGGGAACCCTGTAGTCAGTACACTCCCAAAAAAGTATCAGCAATTTTGCCAGAAATAAGTTTGATGAACCATTCCCCAAGGTTTTGTTCTTGGCTCTACCTGCCAAGCACGAACACATTAGGAGCCTCATCGCCAACAACGCCCTCCTTGCTGCATATGAGAAGGTGCCGGGGCCAGGGCCATTGATGTGAATAAATGTACAGAAGGAAGCAAGAAACATAGGGACCCAGCAAATGAAAACATGGACGTTCAAGTAATAAAGGGATTTATGTGGATTTGATCAATAGAAATGGGGGCTTCACCAACAAACATGTGGACTTAAGCAACAAAACTAGGGAAACGATGTGGAGCTGGGTCTAAAGCCTGTGATAAATGTAATGTAATGTAATGTAACGTAATGTAATGTAATGTAATGTACTGTAATGAGCATCCATAACCCTGCCACTTATTTTGATGTGAGCAGGGCACCGGAGTTTTGTTCCACCGCCATGTCAAAACTGATGTCCGTTTACATTGTCTGTGGATGTTTCAACAAATATTCAACACTGTTATACTGTTGTGTGTTGTTTTGCATCCTCGCCAACTGCGGATATCAGATTCTCAAGGGGTTGGGACACACTTTGAACCCTTTGTGTGGACAGTCAGCGTGAAGTCTCACGTTGATCTCTTCCCGCACCAAGACCTCAGGGTTGTCGCTGGGGCTTGTGATACTTTGTAACCACAGAAGCACTGCAGATCTCTCACAAGTCGAAAAAAAACAAAAAACACAACCATGTGCATCCAAGTAAAGGCTATTGTTGTTGCTATTCTGAATCATGATCATAAAAGTTTCGTCTATAGTTTACCTTTTCAAGTATGAGATGGGTGTTTTTGTTTGTGATCTTTTCATGGTTTCCCTGGGGAAACTTCCCGCCGTGCGCCAGGTGGACGACTGGAGACGTTCCCTCGGGGCTTTGCTGCGGATGTCCAGCCAAAGACTGCAGGTGGATGAGGCCAGCTGGGCTGGTTGCACCGCGGGCACCCCTGCAACTAACCTTCAAAGCGGGTCTTTTACATCATCCCAGCTATGGGTCCACCAAACTGAATTGGGAATGAGCTAGTTGTTATACCATCTTATCCTTGGGTTTACCTCGTGAAATCTCAATTTCTAGATTACTGTAGAGACGTGAAATAGGTTTGTTTTTGGGAGCTGCAGCAGGATGCAAGCATCCCAGATTCATGATGCATGGTGGGAGCAACAGTGACAATTGATTAGTCTCTTGTCACTTGTCTATCAAACCCAAAAACAAAAGCTCCAGTGAGGAATAGTGTGTACTGTACCACTCATTTCTGGCAAAATTAGAGATTGTGGATTCATGTTGTGCCGCATACTCCACTCTAAAGACACCATTTCATTATCGGCTTTATACCACCCATTCTCGTTGGTGAGGTCAGAATACTTGCGGGTTGAATCCAAATGAGGTTTGGTCATAATTCCGGTAGACCGCTTTAGTCGGGAGTGCTACAATGGTGAATAGTGTCCACTTCTGAAGCCCACTTTCTTTTCTCCTTCTTTCCCCTTCCTTCCTCTTCCTTTCTTCTTTATTTCCTCTTCCTGTCTTCTTTTTTTCCTCTTCCTCTCTGATTCCTTGCCTCTTCCTTCCCTGTTTCTTTCCCCGTCCTTTCCTCTTCCTTGAATTACTTAGCTTTACAATCCTTTACAGTATTCCTCTATCTTCATAAGTACAAACCCCGTGGTACTCTATTTTTTTGGAGCAATGCGAATACATAGAGTTTTGAAGGCGGCTCAAATGTTAATTATTTGTCTTAGTTACATATCAATGTTCGTTGCTTGAACCCACATAAATCCCCATGTGTGTTGCTTAAATCCCAGCCAATCACCATTTTGATTGGTTGAATCTCTCTTTTTCAGGGTTCGATCCTCGTTTTCATGGGTTAAATGCTTAGTTTTATTGACCTTAAAATGGCTTCATCAACCCTCAATGCATCCGAACTGCACCCAGGTGACCCTGAACAGCTGCGCCAGTGCCTCCGAGAAAGCCAATTTCTGGCGGAACGCGCTGCAGCTGCTGGGGGAGCAGCCGGTGGATTTGTCGCTTGATTTGTTGCTAGGTTGGGTGATGATTTTATGAAGATTATATAATATATATATATATATATGATTATATAAATATATTATGGTCCCGGCCACAATTATAGAACGGAAGTTGAGGAGTACGAAACTACGGTTGTTTACCGTACAATACCGTACCGTTGTTCCATAATTCCTGTTTCCTTAGAACGTCTCAGAACGTTGGAAAAAACTTACTTTCAACTTACTCCTATATCTTTTCATTTGTGTCGTTCATTTTCCTTCTATAGCTCTTGTTGTGTTCCATAATTGTGTTTTGCCTTATATTTCTCACATTTACCAATTCTGTTCTATAATTGCGTGTTCTATGATTAAATTTGCAATAATTCCGTTCAATAATTCCGGTTTCCCCCAGGGTCCCAGAAAGATACATGAAATTATGTAAATACATGTAAGTAACCCCCAAGACTCACACAATCTGCGTGTTGAGCAGCCAGAAATATGTACATATTCAATAAACACATTGTGGAGTTCTCCAGGACGGGTATGTACATAATATCCAAATGGTCACGGCCACAAATATAGAACCGAAGTTGAGGAGCACAAATTATAATAGAGCAGCCAAAAAAAAATAGAACAGGATCCGAATCCACGTGGAATCGGGATCCGGAGGAGTACGAAAATATGTTATTTCACCGCATTTTATGTATTCCTAATTTCGTTCTATAGGCCGTTCCTGTATGTATTTATAGATTGCATATATATAAATATATATATAGATGTTATTGGATTCTATGTTGATTTAATGGGAAATACATTCTATGGTGATTATATTTAGATCAATCCGGGGATTCAATGGGGATTATATGGGATTAAATATGGGGATTCAATATGGAGACTTCATCGTAGCAATTGATTTTGGTTGATACACATTCAGATATATCGGGATTCCACCAGCAACCCAAAATTATGTATTCAAAATGAGATTAACAAACCAAAATGGGGATTCACCCTTCATAATCTTATGGGGAAAGAATGGGCGTATCATAGGGGTTTAGAGCCAATGATAAAATATCAGTTTGTTGGTTGATGTGTTGTTTTGCTTATATTTTTGCGCGTTTTTCTACCTTCTCCGTGAATGACCATGAACACCAACCATTGTTTTCGAACAGGTCTGTTGACACTGCTCAATTAGGGAACCATTTTCCTCTTGATATTATATGTATAGGATGTTCATTTCACCTTGAAATATCATTAAAATGACCATCCAAGTTGGGGACCCTGGAAGTTGTTTTTTTGGTTGTTTTTTTCTGGAAAGGAAACCAAAGGATTCAGGGTACGAATAGTTCTAGGATGTGCTAGTGACGTTTCATGTGTTTGCAGACTGTGCAGTTTAGATAGGCCATCTCTTGATTCATGTCTCTCAACGGCCGCCATTGATCCGTTCAACCTCAACCAACAGCACAAGACCAGCGCTTTCTCGGTCAGGATTGGATACAACCTTCTTCTGCGCAGCTGCATGCACGCATCAGACTGGCAGAGAGCGAAACTTGGGTGGCGGATGCCACAGATTTGCGTCACGTTGCCATGAAAAAATGAAATCAAAATCATTCCCATTCATGGTCTTAAGGCGTGTAAACAAGTCTGAAATGACCAAACCTCAGTGGTTCTGAGCGCAATGTGATCCTGCGAATGCTCAGCTTTAAATTTTGCTGGTCAGCACCTTCGTAGTCCATCTATCAAAAGTCCAACAGAAGTCACCCACAAGGAAGATGGCCAAAGGTCAGGCATATGGTCGCAAGTCAAAGTTGGTGCCCAAAAGCAGCCTTTTATCTTTGAAGGAGCTGGAATCCGCTGATAACAAAGCCGTGAACCTGGCAGTTGCCATCCGTCGCCCCAGACCCCCAAGGGGCGCACTGAGGATCATTCTCTTGGAAGAGATGCAGCACTATGGTCCAGAACCCGAAGTCATTAGCCTGGCGACTGTGGTGGATGCATGCGTCGCTCTCCTGCAATGGAGAAGATCTAGTTGTTGTATGTTTCTGTAGATCGTGATTGACCATCAAGCCCTATGGTATGACCCCTTTTCACCGGAATCGAGGGCGTGATGAACATTTGTTTACCAGCTGGTTTGGTGTAAGCACCAATGCCAAGGCATCAGGGTTTTGATCTCTGGCCAGACGTCACTGTTCATGCTAGAAGTCTGCAACACACACAAGAATTTGATTCACATGAACTGCAATGAACACCTGCACTACCCTCAAAATGCACAGACAGACCTGGATTGGACTTATTCTGATAGATAGTATCTACTGTTTTCGATGCACGTGCTTGTCATCCTGCTTCCCTGTCTCATGGGTACCATCTGCATTGATTGGTGATTCCAAGTATGGGTTTGCCTTAAAATGAGGTGCCTTCATAGCTTATCGCCAATTACAGAGACTTGTAAGGAAAGACACCATTTTAAAGGTATACATGGTATACCCTCATTTTCGGACAAAAGGACAAACCCATATCCCGACCATGTATAATATACCCCTCACCCCGAAGCCTAGGCGGATCAAGCTTTGCCGACTGTGGCAGCTTGGTATGTCCACGGGGGACGCGATAAATCCAACAAACACAGTAAAAAGCCAATGGTTTATCATGTTTATCATCATGTTCGACATTAAAAAATGTGATAAACTGGTGATAAATCCTACATTTCGGACAAACCCAAAGTGGGATTGGCTTAAGAGTTGAAGCCTAGGAGCACACAGGTGGACTGGTCATTGACTGGCAGACTGGTAAGCAATTTTATTTTCAGTAGACCATTACGTTTTTGGGTCACGCAATGGTACGACCCATTTTCATCTGAGGTTGTAACTGATTAATCGCCTGAAGTTAAGTCAGAATTACTGCTTTGAGCGCGGTGACCAAGAATCATTATTTTCAACATGAAAAGGACGTCCACATAAGGCTGTGTCCTGGAAGAGATGGTTGGAATTCGCATTCCAAGAGTTTGATGCCATGTGGTCTTTCTTAAACAGAAAGGAGCGCTATCGCCAAAACTACCAAGATAAGCTTTTGGGATGGTAGTTTGGGGTCCCCCGTTTTTCCCGCAAGCCAAGGCCCTCTTAGACAAACTACAGCGACAGTGCAGCGAAAAGAAAGTGCAAAGTGCTGCCGTCATGATGTGTGATATAGGGATGTAAAGGGGCAATGGGAATATAACTATAATAACCATCAACAATTGGAGTTTAACCTAGTTTAATCAGTTTAATCATCCAGCACGGTATCAAAAACATTCAAAAACTCCTCCAAAATGAATAGATCCAACACTGAACCAGGGCGTCGCTTGGGTGTTTGATGCTGCAGGGATGGGATCAACACTGGAGGGATCATCACTTGGGATGATGATCCCCACTGGAAAAAATGTTTTGTGAAGGTACGAAGATCCCAGTTGGTTTTCGCAGCCTTTTTGAAGGAAGCTTATGGATTAGATTAGTTGTTTTTCATTGTTTTTCCGCTTTTTTCAGTTCCGGTCATTCTGCGGGAGTGTCGAGAAAATTTTGGGTTGCTCTGCTGTGCCCTTGTTGACTCAGCACTATGCCTCACTTAATCCTGGTGAATTGCAGATTCTCCATTGTGATGGTTGTTTGGCAGATTCCACCATGGTTGCACAGTCACTACAACAGTCTACGGAGACCGTGAAAGGGCATAAGCCAAGCTAATTTATCAGCATGATGAAATACTGGGGCGCATATCATATAATCATATTTCGAGCCCGAAAAGCAAACGATGGATGCTTGCAAGGTGAAAAGACCAGCCCATCTCTTGTCAAGTTGACTTGTGGGGTTATCCGGTCCTTTAGTTCAACTAGTTCAATAAACTTGAAATCATTTTTTCAATAAACCTTGAACCAGCCTGAGACAGTTTACAACAAATCGTCGAACATGAGAGGTTCGAACTCCACAGTGTTAGATACTGTCGCAACAGCAGCGTCGAGGTCCAACTTGTTCGCGAAATTATTCACACAATGCTTACAAACATGCGAATGCGTTATTTCCAGCTTCAATGTCCTGCCAAACAACTCTACGGGCGACAGGTTCCATTTCCAAACGCTTGCAAATACCACAAAAATAAAGCAAGGGCCATAGAATAGTAATAGGGTGGATTCCATGGGATTTGTTTGATGCATTTGCTTTTTGATCCCTAGTGCCATTTGTGTTTGATGCCGGAGTAGTTTGTTGATCCGTCACCCCTTCGGGAACTGCCCGGAGAAAGATTTGGTCAACACCAGTATACGAGTACCACGACGACTTGATGTCTGTGATTCCGTCAGCTACTGTACCGTCGTTGTGCAAGATGATGGCTGTGAAGGGTCAGCTGGGCTCAATTTACCAGGACTTAAGTGTCCCCTTATCACTAGTGGATACCCTGCTCGATTAAAATCCTGCAGCAGTCAAGCACTATGGTGCACCGGGGCTTGGTATCTCGTTTTACCCAGAGAATTAGAAGGGTTAGTTCAACATGTATTTTTGACTGTTTAGTGGCCGCCCCACCTGCCAGGTGAGGATCTCTAGGTTTTATCAGAGGCACGTTCTCCGCCCATCTCCTCCCTTCTCCCTTCTTTCTTCTCCGCAACTGCGAGCGCCGGAGCTCAGTGGGCACCGCCGGACCTCAACTGCGAGCCCAACCGCGAGCTCCAGATCTCAGTGTGCACTGCCGAACCTGAATGGCGAGCTCATCTTTCCCATTTTCTCGGCATTGATTGAAATCCAGCGGTTTCACAACCGCTATATTCTTTTTTGTAGCGGTGTGAAAAGAGCCGCTGAAAATTCAGCGCTGCACAAAGCGTCAAAATTTGAATATGTTCGACTTGGGAGAGCAAAACCCCGATGCCGGACAAAAACAAACCCGCCACGAAAACACACTACCCAGCTACATGTCTGTGATCTTCTCTGGGGTGATTTTCTCCTGTTCATTGCTTTGCCTCAGGAACGACGGTTGTAATCTAATGGCGTTATATTTGCGCTAAATCCTTCCCCTGTCGAACACATGTTTTTCCCCACCTGCCAGGTGAGGGTTGTTAGATTTTATCAGAGCTGTTCTCCTCCTCCGCCTCCGCATCCTCCTCCTCCATCTCCTCTGCCGCCTCCTCCTCGCTATCCAGATCCCAGTGGGCACAGCCGGACCTCCACCGCGAGCGCCAGATCCCAGTGGGCACTGCCGGACCTCCACCGCGACTTCCAGGTCGCGGTGGGCACTGCCGGACCTCAACCGCGACTTCCAGGTCGCGGTGGGCACTGCCGGACCTCAACCGCGACTTCCAGATCGCAGTGGGCACTGCCGGACCTCAACCGCGACTTCCAGATCGCAGTGGGCACTGCCGGACCTCAACCGCGACTTCCAGATCGCAGTG
>Ga0126342_10016282_pt1 | contig 12970 bp, 9 predicted proteins | sample Cyp1metagenome_FD_92528 | JGI IMG/M metagenome (GOLD analysis project Ga0126342, IMG submission 92528) | Coral microbial communities from Lord Howe Island, Old Settlement Bay, Australia - Cyphastrea 1 metagenome | ecosystem: Host-associated > Invertebrates > Cnidaria > Coral ... | reverse complement strand
GTCTTGCAGCTTTGCGTAGTGGTTGTGCATACTATGGCATTTCACAATCTGGAGGGAAAACAAAGTGCTACAGTCGAATTGTGAACCACATGAAGAAGCTGGAATTGGAACTGTTGAAGAACGCAGCAAAGCAGGCCAGTGAGGAGTTGGAGCGTGTCCCAAAAGCTCAACCTTTGGCACTTCCACCATCAGAGGAGGAACAGAAACTGCATGAGCTGACACACACTCCTTACAAGCCATGGTGTGATAGTTGTCTTCTTTTCAAAGCCAGACAAGACAAACAATTGCGTGATGACAGTTCCCGTTTGTCTGGCACTCCAACAATTTCTTTTGATTTGGCATACACCAGAGCCATTCCTGAAGGTGCAAACCCACAGGAGATTGCAGCTTTGCCATTTCTTGTCATCAAGACAGTGTGACTTCTTACGTTGGGTGTGTGCCACTTCGATCAAAGGGGCAGCTGGAATTGATGACCCGTGAGTTGCTTTCATTCACAGCTGGACTTGGATATTCAGAAGTGGTTTATCGGTGTGACAATGGACCAACAATGAGACAGCTTTTGAAATATGTGGTTTCAACAAGATTGAGCATGGGATTGCCCACACGTTCAATGACCCCTCCTGCTTACCCTCATGGGAACTCTTTGGTCGAGAACGCAATTGGAAGGCTACGACCCTTAGCCTCAATCCTCATGCACTCAGTGAAGAAGCGTACAGGTCTTGATTTTTCAAGCAATCATGCCCTATGGACTTGGGCCCACCGCCATGCTGCTTGGTTGATGAATCGTTATGGTGTGATAGGCAATTCAACACCCTTTGAACTTGTTCACAAGGTGCAGTATGGTGGTTCCATTGCTCAGTTTGGAGAACCTGTGTACGGCTTTTTCAAATCAGGTGCCAAGGGAACAGCCAAGTGGCGTCGATGCTTGTTTCTGGGAAAGGTGGACTCACAAGACAGTTTCTTGCTGTATTCAGGCTCCCACCTTGTGCTCACACGGAGCATTAGGCGCATAGACTCAGACTGGAGGAACTTTCTGGCCTTCTATACAACTTTCAAGTGCAACAGTTGGGAGTATAAGTCTGGGTTTGGCGGCCGTGTTGTCCCTACAAAGATCAAGCGTGAAGCCTTGTCAGCTGGTTTTCAAGTGCCACAAGGAGAGATTGAACCAAGTTCTTTCCACGACAAGGATGCTGAAGATGTCAGAGAACAAGCACGTGCAGAGCTGAGAGAAGAGGCAGAACGTGCTGCTATGGGTGAAGAAGATGAAGATTGTCGAAAGGAGTTACCCGCTTTGGAGGAAGACGCTCCACCAGGTGTTTCCTTTGGTGAGGCTGAAGTGGTAGGTGAAGAACCTGTGGATGTAGAGATTGGGGATGAAGTTCAGAGAGATGTGAGCCCAGGAGGAGCTGCCAGCGCAAGTCATGGCAATGAAGCTCCCAGCATTCCAATTTTCTCTGATGATGGCCCAGTGACAGTGGCCTATGTTCCGCAGACTCCTAGAGGAGCTTCCACTACACGTACTCATGCAGAGGATGATACAGTTGAGAATGAACATCAAGCAAAGCGTTCAAAAGGCGAGGAGACCAAGCGTGCCCGCATTCAAAAGATCACTGAAGAGTATGCAGCTCAGATCAATGTTGTGCAAATGGCAGATGACAACTTTTATACAATGGACAACTATGAAACTGATCTGGATGTTTAGGAAACAGATGATGCCATGGATTTGTGGGCAGACGAAGATACTTTGGTGTTCAAGAACATTGCTGAAGATTTGTGGAGTGATTTCAACGTGGAGAGACAACCACCAGAGCCTCCTGAGTGGGTTTGACATGCTAGCAAATGAAGTCGAGATTGGACGGTTGATGGAGATGGGAGTTTTGATCAAGGAGGAGCTCTACCCTTCAGAGGTGACTGACTCACTTACAACAAAGTTTGTTCATGACTGGAGAGCCAAAGACTATGCAATGGCCAATGGTGAAATTTCCAAACGTTGGTTGCGCAGAAGTAGATTGGTGGCAAGAGAGTATGCGTTCATGGAAAGGCGTGATGATTGTTTCAGCCCTGCCATATGCAGCCATGTGATGAACCTTTTGCCTGCAGTCTTCCTCAAGAACTGCAGTGAGCGTCATGGCTGTGAAGACCAAACAGAAGAGCATATTCTGGCAACCATTGATGTGAAGGATGCATTTTTGTGCGTGCCACAAGAGCGACCTTTTTCAGTGCGTTTGGCTGGACGTAGGTTCATTATAGCAAAGAACCTACTTGGACAAAGGCTTGGAGCCACGGCATGGTATTGGTTTCTCAGAAGGTACTTGAGTGAAACTTTCAGTTACGAGTGGTGTCCAGAACAACCTTGTTTGTGTAAGAACAGTGAATCAGTGCTCATGGTTCATGTGGATGATGTGCTTTACACAGGTACCCGAAGGTTTTGGGATGAACGGTTTGTGCCCAAGTTGAAGGAGAAATTCACCATCAGTCATTCAGTGCTTGGGGGCAGGAGACTCCATTTCCTTTTTGAAGCGTAAGTTGACAAGACTGGAGAAAGGATTGGTTTTGACTCCGAGCACTAATGTCTCAAAATTGGTTGAAACATTTGAGTCACACTTTGGTACAGTGAGAGTTCAGCGTGTTGCATGTGACAATGGGTTTCAGCTTCCTGATGTCTCAGCTCAGTTGACTGCCCGTGATGCTTTTGCGTACAGGTCAGCAGTTGGGGGACTACTCTACCTGGCCAGAGATCGGCCTGATTTGGCATTCCCTGTCAAAGAACTGTCCTCGAAAATGTCTCAGCCTACAGTAACGGCTTTGCAAAGACTGCGCAAAGTAATGGGGTATGTCAAAGGTACTCCAGAGTATGCAGTGATGTTGGAAGAGCCTGAAGCAGGACAAGGGAAGTGGAAAACCACAAACGATGCGTTTTGGATTTTGGAAAGTGCAAGTGACTCAGATTGGCCCTCAAACCGTGAACACCGAAGAAGCACTTCATCAGGAGTTCATTTGGTGAATGGGCTACTTATGTTTGCGTCTTCACGTACACAGAAAATAGTGAGCTTGTCAAGTTGTGAGGCCGAGCTTCATGCAATGGTGAGCACATTGGCCGATGGGATCTACATCAAGCGTTGTTTGGAGTTTGTTACAGGCTCACAGGTGTTTCATTGCTTGATGACAGACTCATCAAGTGCTCGACAACTATGTGCAAAGCAAGGTGTAGGAAAACTGCGCCATGTATCTGGGAAGATCCTATGGATACAGCAACATGTTCTGGCAGGTGATGTTCAAGTTTGCCAGCTTCCAACAGTGTGGAACATTGCAGATCTGGGAACGAAATCTTTGAATGCAAGTCGAGTTCGTTTTCTGCTTCATGAGTTGGGTGTGGCTGACAACAATGGCCTTAGTGTGATTGGTGAAGTAGAGTACAATGAGCAAGTGGAGAGACATGGATCTCGAAGACAGATCATGCGGTTAGCCCGCAATTTGTGCCGTGTTTTCACTTTACTGGGCCTTGAGCCGGCTGGTGTTACAGGTGCAACAATCAACACACATGGAAGTTCTCAAGATCAATGCGATGGCGATGAGGTATCAGATAACAGTGAAAGCTCGATCACCACGTATGTTTTCATTTTTCTGCTTTTGATTTCATGGGAAATCTTTGCATATGTTGGATGGAAAGTTTACAAACGTGTGACACAGATTGAAGGGCAGGTGATGCAGTATCAGACTGGTCTTGCAACTGTGGAACAAGATCACAACCATTTGGCTTTGCAGGTTGCAGAGATGGATACAACAGTGGGTGAACACAACAATAGATTGGTCAGAACAGAATTTGGCCTTGGAGAGACTGCGAGAGACCTTGATTTCTTAACTGATTACGCTGGTTCCTTGCAGTATGGTTTGGTCGAAATTGGTGGATTCAGGCGGTTCAACGAACTGACGCCTGGACAGAACAGGCATATGTATACCCAGGAAAGAGCGAATATGGTTTCCTACAACCTCATGGGTGGCCCGAGATATCTGCGTTTGGTGAGCCAACATTCCACAGGAACTCACCATCATGCTGACAACACTGATAAGCAAAATGTTGGAAATTTTGAAGAGAGTGAATCAGAGATGGAACAAGATGAGATGATGGAGGAAGATGTGCATACGCGTGAACATTTGGTCAATAGACTGAGGACATTGCTGAATGAGTGTTTGGCAGCTTCAGAGTTCACAGATGCAGCTGACGTGCAGCAGCTGGTTCTCATGACTCTAGATGCTGGACAGCCTGGACAGGCACTATCAGCAACAGAATTCCATAGTCTTTTGGAACAGGTAGCTCAGAGGTTGCAAATAAGAATGGATCGTGCGCGAAACCATTCACGATCTCAAATGGCTGGAGTGTTTGCGCGCTACATCAATGAGTTTGAGGTGCAGCTTGGAATCAGATGAGACAGGTGCATGTGGCAATTTTTCACTGGAAGGTGATTGCTGAAGACCGGAAAGGTCATAGAATTTATTTGGATGGAAGAGTAGGAAACAATTTTTCCACTGAAGGCTGAAGGTGACAATTTTTGCTGGAGCTCCCGTCCAAAACTCTACAAAATTTCCAATGAAGTGGCAGCAGAAAAGAGTGCTGTCAATTGGTTGGAATGCGGAGATCTAAAGCTCAGAGCATTCAGGAGGAGCGAGAAACATTAGACACAGCACTCATAGGTCATATCACATGAAAATCATGTGGCATTTCACTTTGAATCCATCTGAAATTGTCGAGGCCCTGCGGCTCAAAATAATGCGGCCATTTGCTTCGCAGTTTCCCAATTTGTCTTTAATCATAGTTTTGCCTTAGTGGCGGTGGCCTGTCCTAGTTTCATGCTGATTTCATTCGTGTCTTGTGATTGTCTCTGTCCTTGCACCCTTTGTGTCCCCTTGCTGCCTCAAAATCAAATCATGTTCCACCATTGTTTTTTGCGTTCTACCACTTGTGTTCCACATGTCTCCTACCTTGTTACCTTCTTATTGTCTCAGATACGCATGCCATGGCAAAAAATCAAAACCGTGTGGCATGATAAAATGTTGCTTGTGATTCATGGTGTTCTCGTTTGACATGGATCAAAAATTGCCAGCATCAGGAACTAATATAACCACAAACATGCACACAGATGCTGCAATGGATATCGCGGGGGTCTAATTTCCGATTTTAAAGTGCAAACCGAACTCTTGGTACAGTTTTGTGCGTTTTTGCTGACCCCATCTGCCAAAGGGGTTCCGCGGTTGTCAATTTTAAACATTTTCAGCTGCAAATCGAACTCTCGTGCATTTTTTGTTGGCAACTTTCCACAGGTGTGGTTGACATGACATGGTGGTGTGAATGCTAACCATGACCATCACCGGTAAGTGGTAGATTTGCTAGGACATCTGTTGGTTGACGATTGTTTTTTCCATCGACCCTGACAGTTTCTTTGTTTTTTTGCCTTCCAATTGTTGGCTTCAACATTTTGCTAGCTAACTCAAATGCCCTTACCCCACATGGAACATCATGGATCATGGAACATCATGGATCTTCTTGGACGTAAATTTCAGCAGTTGGGGATGTCCTGGTGACATGCGACCACAAAATGAAACACATCCCATTCAGGATCAGACTCTTGAATCGACAATGGATTGCAATTTGTTTTTTTCACTTCAGCAAACAAAAAATATAAAAAATCAAACAAGTAGTTTCATTAATGGTGGCACACGCAGTAATCATGACAACATGAAAAACTATATATATATATATATATACATACACAAACCAACCAATGGTGCATATGATATGATTTGATATGATTTGATATGATGTGATTTGATATGATTCGATGTGATATGATATGATATGACATGATATGATATGATATGATATGATGTGATATGATATGATATGATTCGATGTGATATGATATGATATGATATGAATTGATATGATATGATATGATATGACATGTACATGTACATGTACATGTAGATGTATATGTATATGTATATGTATATGTATATGTATATGTATATGTATACAGTGTGAATATCCATTATTTCGATGCAAACAATCATGAGAGTGGCATCTTGCATTTGCAACCCACCCATAAATATAGAAACATTTGGAGAACAACCCAAAAAATCGATGTTTTGCCGGTTCCATGCAGTCATGTTCCCTGGGTCCCCTGGCCGCGCCATGGAGCGCCCCAGCGCCTTTCCGCGCAGTGACCCCAGTGACCCCAGCCCCGGTGGTCTCGGCCGGGCTTTGTTCCGGCGTGGCGACAACGTTTGCCGTGGCGTTTTGGCAGCCAATGGCCTTTACGGTTCAGCACAGATGGGTCAAATTTGGGGAAAATTCAATTTTTGGTTTTGATGTTTTTGTGATTGTTTTAGTTTTTTTTCCGAACATGATCCAATTTTTTTTGTGACTTGACTTGCCGCCTGAAACATCATAATATATAGTAACGCAAAAAAAAACAACGAATTTGGGGTTATCACTTATCACCAACAATCACCGGGGTGAAAATGAAAATGATGGCATTTGACAGCAAATGACTGGCTTCATGCGAATAAAAATGAATCAACAAATTTGGTTTTGGACGACCTGTGAAATTTAACAATTCCTTAGGGAATTGCCCAACGCCTTCTATACATGGAGAAGTATTTGACGGTTGAAAAATTGGATAGCTGTCATTCTTGTTGATCTTGGGAGAATTCCTTCTTTTCCTATGAACCTGAAAATCCGCAAGTTTACCAAAGGAATTGGGTAGGTTTGTGGAGTAAATCTGCTGATCTGAATCCGACAATTTCAACATAATTTTCTTTTCACAACAGATGGATTTGTTTCAGGATTTGATTGAATTATCATCAGTTTATCATCATCATTTTTTTTTGAATTATATGTATATATATATAGAGGGCCAAAAACAATGTCCCATTTTATGATTGGTTTCAATCTCACTTCATATTTGTTTTAATGGCCAGTGATATTTTCACCTTCATCATACATTTTCTCTCTGAAGCAAAAAGGATCTTTCACCATTGGCCACGATGAAAATTATTCATCATGGATTGATTTGTCACGAGGTACGAGTAATTTCGTTTTTTGGATTTCCCTGACTAGGAAAAACAATTTCAGAGCAAAAATAAAGTCCGTGTGAACAAAACAAACATGGCAATGGATTTGTTGCGAGACCTCCTGGAGGTGTCCACAGCATGTCGAGTGCAACGGCAGCGAAAGCTCTACCCTGGGGTGGACCATGAACAGGTCACTGGATCCCTGAGATGGAGCCTGTAGGATTCATTATTGATATAGTTGGATGGTTGGTTGGTTGGATGGATAGTGATAGTATCAGATAGATAGTAGCAAATAAATAGATAGCAAGGTGGGTAGGTAAGGACGTAAGACGTAAGTATATAGATAGATAGATAATAGACTCACTCAGTGACAAAGTGGAAAACAACTTTCCAGCTTCCCAAGAAGAATCTTCTGTCGTATCAGGTCATCAAACAAGTTGGGTTGGTTTGGTGATGCCATCCCTGCAAGTGGATAGTCAGCTTTTGAGGTTTAATCTAAGCAGCGGGTGTTTTGCCCCGATACACTGACTAAGAATGGCCTTCTACATAAACATGATATGGGTATTGTTTTTTTTTCATGTTGGCTGTGCTGAGAGATGCTTTTTCGGTGCCTTTCATTCACGCTGGGGCCAAATTTTCACAGGTTTATCACGCCTACAGGGTTGTAAGATATTCCAAGACGGCAGCTACAGTTCAGCAACTGTATCAGGCTACTTACCACTACTTTGTTTTTTTCCAGACATGGAGTAATACACCAAAATGGGCATTCTGATGAGAAAAATCTTGGAGCAGAAACATCCCAGGACCCTTGGAGAGAAGTGCCCTGGGGCCAGTTGCCGCCCTTGGCTACGGAGCTTCTGCAACGGCTGCAGCAGTTGCAGAGAGACATGGAGGCGCGGATGGCTGACGGCCGGAGGCGACGAATCGTTTCACTCTCATGGAGGATAGCTGAGGATAGCCCAACAATGTTATTTTTTCGAGGGAACACACACTGATAAACACTGTTTTTTTTGGGGGTAACACATGTTCAGCCAACATATTCATCGTATGTTTTCACTTTAGTGTAGCGGCTTCGGGGATAGTCAATTGCTTGCACACAATTTTTGAGTATTTTTGAGGTCACAAACAGCGCCAACGACCGCCAAGAGGAGTTGAACAGACTCGCTTACCCTGTTGGCTCCTGCGAACTTGGCATCAACCTTGACCACGATCTGAATCACAGTATATCCTGCATCATTTGTGCTAGTCTCCAGTATATACAGTTAAGAAAACATCTAGTTTCATTATGTTTCATTAACTTGTATTTTTCATTACAGATGCCACAAAACAGAGTTTGCTGGTCGCTGCCAGGCGGCATATGGTCCGCATTTGGAGCCCTGGGATGTGCGAATGGCAGAATTGGAGGTGTGTGGCCAGAGGGTTGGTCTGGCTGAGTGCTTGTCATGTGGCATCCAAGTTTTTCCTGCGATTTGGCATGTTAAAAACAATGGGACGTAGGTTTGTTTGACACAGCAGTTGTCGTAGCCGCTATCATCTCACTCTTCTTGCCAATCATAGCGACCTTTCCGCAGCGCCCCAACATTTGAGATATTTTTGATCCTCAATATAGGTCCACATCTATAGTATATATTATATATATACAAGTTTCATGATTTTTACTTGTTAAAATTTGCTACTGTCAGTCTGTCAGTTCAGCCAATGTTTCACTGGTGTTTTCAAGCGTATATGAAGAGGGGCATCACTCTACAAGCATCCCAATGCAAGCCACCAATGAACAGTTTGCTGCTTGCTTGGCCTTGCCCCTCAGAAGCTAGTTCTCCATTGTGCTATCTTTTCACAAACACCACCTTCTGTGTCTACCCATCATTATTGTCAAACTATACCGAATTTTCATTAATTACACCCCAGTCATATGGTTTCCCCCAGGTTTTTGGTGGTTTCTCCACTTGGACTGCCTCCTTATCCCCAAGCACAGCTCCAGGAAGTGTTTCGTCCTAATCGCTGTGCCTGCACCTATGGTGAGCTGGATCACTTCGGCTTCGCCCGGCTCTTGCAGGTTGCACTTCTCCCACCTCTGGTGGCGGTTCCTAGAAAAGATGGAAACCCTGGAAACCTATATAGTTCCTCAAGATTTTGATGGTGCTGTGGAGGGGATCGCATTGAAATCTTCAACAGATGGAGTGGATGAGTGGATCGTCCATTTCCAAATTGGTCCCAAACGACAGAAATCCGAATTTCTGCACAATTCATCTTGGTGCTGTCAGCTTTTCAGGTCCTCCCCCCCCATATCGTAGGTCAAGACCCGTCCAGGAGGCCTCCCTGGGCCCTGGCCACAGCTTCGTGGATGTCGGGAGTGGCCTTGGAAAGCTGGTGGTGGCTGCTGCCTGCGTAACGCCAGATGAAGTCCCCTGCTATGGGGTGGAAATAAGCCCTTTCAGGTGGGGGCTCCAGATTGGCTCCAAACTTCACAGTCGGACGAAACAAATTTTCCACGGTGGAACACTAATATTTTTGGCACCTCTTTCAGGTGCCATATTTTCACGTCCCGATTTTTTGAGGCATCAGACTGCACAGGAAGGACTTCAAGGTCTGCAATCCATGGGCAGCATCACCCGACGCGAGGCGCATCCACGGGAGCGATTTTTTGGCACTGCTGGAATTGGAGTGGAATTGTCCTGGTGACTTGGTGACGACTAACATAGGAACGGGAAAGCCATCATTTTTTTTCACCATTTTCCTTGAAACAATTGATTTTTCTCATTATATATGTATAAATATATGTATACATGTATATATATATATATATATATACATACATACATACATACATACATACAGACAGACAGACAGACAGACAGACAGACATACAGACATACATACATACATACATACATACATGTATATAATATATATATATATATATATATATACATACACATATATATATACATGTATATATATATGTATACATATATTTGCTGGAGGGTATCAACATCCACTACTGGGGTATCAATACCAAGACTCTCAGGGTGATTTTCACTCAGGATTCAAGTGTGATTGATAGCCCTTTTTGGAGCCATTTAGCATTCTATAAATTGAGGATATTTAAGATCTACCAAAATATAATGGTGATCCACTGTTTCAGTGGTCTGAAAAATCCTCAATCCCTCCATGATGTTCTCACCATGACTACATCAAAGCACGTCCCCACACGTCGAAGGTCAATATGAAAGAAAGTACTGGCTATGTAACCTTTGTTGCTTGGTACTTTTGAGACAGTTGATACTTTCTACATTATTCTTCGATCCATACTTGCAGTTTCTTAGAATGGTTCCATCTCCAACTGATTGACTCGCTTAGAATGGAACCGCTCATCAGGTTTCCATGACTCTACCTCGCCGTTTGCTGTTTCGGTTTACAGTAAGCAGAGAGGGAAGTATCACCCCATACCTCTGAGCAGATATGGATGGGATATCAGCAAGGCTGAGCCATCACACATGTCGGATCAGATCATCATCGATTCCCTTCCGGGCTACTCCAGGTTGCCTTGCAATCAGTGACGCGGTGCAAAGGTAGTAGCTACGGTAGGAACCCAGGAACCTTCCGAAGCGATCTGGGGAGACCATCAACCTGCAGCAGGAATATGATGGGGTCACGATGGTCATATGGTCATAGTGACATAATATGGTCATAGTGTAGCTTTTGCATGCGAAAAAGTGTTTCCTTTGTTGCTTTCAGGAAGTGTTAATTCTTGTGACCCCCTTTTCTTGTGAACCATCGCTCTCAAATGGTTTTGTCTTAAAGTAGGCTACCACAAAATTCAATTGTTAATCATCCCTTTGACACTTTTCCCCTCAAATTGTTCCGTTTTCAGACCCAAATCAGGTGCTTTTTCTTTAGTTCCGCCTTTGGCTGCCGGAAAGGCGCCAAGTGCGCCTTCTGCCATCACCAAGTGCAGCGTGCCTACCAAGTCACAAGGCACAATCAGCGGCAAAGGATCCGCAGGTCGATGGGGCGGCTGATTGAGCAACTGGATGTGGTATCTCAACAGCCCCAGGACAAGGGTTGCAGTTGAAGGTCGGTATAAAAAATGGCTAAAACATGGGTGGAGGTGATTTGACCCAATTTCAGCCCATACCAACCATAGTGTTCACCCATTCAATTTTCTCACCTTGGTATTTGGGGTGGGGGCACCTCTGCAGGAGATTGTACATCGATTGCAGATACAAGCCCTGCGGAATCCGTATGCTCGGACTTGGTGCCAGCGACAGATTGACCAAGCTCTCGAGCAGGTGGAAGCGCAGTACCAAGCCAGAGGACCCTTGAAATCTGCAGAAATCTAGGAATGGCAGAGGTTAACGGGGTTACTCCCATGACGCTAAATCATATCCACCAAGGAGGAAAAAATGGTTTGTATCCTGGGGTGTTGGGGTGTTGGGAGCAACCCTGTCTGATGAGGATTGAAAGTTCGAACATCACTTGAAATGGTTGTGAAACAGGGTTCAGGAATGTCGCAAGGAAAAGGTGATGGTTATGTGAGTAATATTTTGAAAACAAAGTACAGTACCCCCAAATCTAGAATGGTTTATTGATTCTTGCATTAAGCTTGCGGTTGCAAGTCATATGTGTGGAATGTTGAACCAAAATGTCCACCGGACATTTTGGCTCAAGCAAACCCCGTTTGTATCCAGTTTGGGTTCAATTTGAAAGGGCGAGGAGTCCTGCCTAGTTCGTGCCCCCTTCACGTTTCTGGGTACCTTGTCGCTGACACGGCCTCTTGGTGAGTGGTGGCACTGATTTTTGGCCAATCTCAGTGTGCGTCGCTGTTGGCCTGGTGGCTCAGCTGTGCTGAGTGCTGTGCTGAGCGCGCTGTGCTGCGTGGGCGAGAGGACTCTGTTGCTGCTGAACACGTGGCTACTTCTCGGCATTTGTCCTCATTGCCAACTACACCTTGAAGGACTTCGACCTTTATTTCATTGGCCATTGATCTGCAGGGGTGGCTGCCTGTTTTATTTCTTTTGCGTGGTATATGGGGGTGGGCTCCCGCTTTGATTTCTGGCCTAGCTGCGACTTTTCAATTTGGATTGCTTTTCTGGTGATTCTCATCCTGCTACTGCTGGACAACGGGCCCTTTAGCGCGGACAGATTTTTGACTTCAGCAAAGAGCTCAAGCACAAGATGGCCGATCTTCAGGACACGATCAAGCGCCTAGCAAACCTCGGCCTCTCCGGCAATCTGGAGGAACCGGCTGTGGCCATGGACACCCAAGGAAACCCACAGAGGATTCGGACCTGCCCGCAGCTGAGACGGAGACTCCACGCGGTGGACTAGGATTTGCAACGGGTGAGAGCGGAAGCTACCCTCAAGCCGAACGGGTGCCGGTAGCCCCGAAGGCGGAAGGGTCAGGCACTGCCCCCAGGGCTTGGTGCGCCTGTCGGTCCAGCCGGTAAATTTCCAACCGGTGTGCTTCATGCTGGATCCGGAGAACCACGATCTCAGCAAACTGGTGGTCTTTCCAGAGCCCTTTCCAAGCATCCCAAACTACTTGGTGAACATGCTCTATAGGCGCGCACTGTTGGGGGCATGTGCTACAATGGACTGCCGCCATGTTTAGGCACGTGTTCCTTTGGAGCACTTCACTGCCTGTCAGGTGTGTGCGAGCGAGCCATGTTTAGGCTTGTGTTACAGGCAGTGAATTGCGCCAAAGTAAGACATGCTTAAACAAGCCTTGCAAATACCTGACAGGCAGCGAGTTGCTCCAAAATAAGACATGCTTAAACATCCCGCCGGGTTGGAAATGGGCCGAGTAAAAACAGCATTTTCATGTGACTGGCAAGAAGTCAATCATGCGTTTCGCAGTGTTTTTTCATGTTTTTATGTTGTCCATGAAGGTCAATTC
>Ga0126342_10016281_pt1 | contig 12970 bp, 13 predicted proteins | sample Cyp1metagenome_FD_92528 | JGI IMG/M metagenome (GOLD analysis project Ga0126342, IMG submission 92528) | Coral microbial communities from Lord Howe Island, Old Settlement Bay, Australia - Cyphastrea 1 metagenome | ecosystem: Host-associated > Invertebrates > Cnidaria > Coral ... | reverse complement strand
ATTACATTACATTACATTACATACATTACATTACATACATTACATTACATACATTACATTACATACATTACATTACATTACATTACCCCACCTTACATTACATTACATTACATTACATTACATACACAGACATACATTCGTACATTACATTACATTACATTACGTACACAGACATACATTCGTACATAACATACATTCATACATTCATGCATTCATGCATTCATACATTCATACATTCATACATCCATACATTCATAGGTTCATACATTCATACATTCATACGTTCATAAGTTCATACGTTCATACATTCATACATTCATAGCTTCATACATTCATACATTCATACATTCATACGTTCATACGTTCATACGTTCATACGTTCATACATTTATACGTTCATACGTTCATACGTTCATACGTTCATACGTTCATACGTTCATACATTCATTCATGCATGCATGCATGCATGCATGCATTCTCACCAGAGAACAACACACTGTTCCCATTTTGAAAGCCTATTAGTGTCACCAAAGAACAAAGTATTGTTCCCATTTTGGAAGTCTTATAGTGTCATCAAAGAACGAAAGACAAAATATCGTTGTCATCTTGTTGGCGTATTAGTGTTCACACCAAGGAACAAAGGATTGCCATGTTTTTAACTTTTCTTTATTGCCTCGTCTTCATTGCTCAGTACTGCTCATTCTTCCATACGATTGCACTACTGCAAAAAAGAATCTGCTACCCACTCCTCAACCCTAAGAATGATGACGATAGCGGACGGTTAGCAGGCTTTTATTCCGCCGTAGAAAAAACCCAGGGCTAACATTTTCCATCCACCAATCCACCATCTAACGGGGGAATCGAGCCACCAAAACCATCGTCACTGAAATTACGTAGTTCTCTGGGATCAGGCATTGGCTACGCAAGACAACTGAACAACCTAACCCCCCGGCTCCCGGAAATGATGTGAGGGAGGATGGGGGTAAGGCATAGGAAACATTCAAATTGACGCTTACTTCATTAAAAAATCATAAAAATATAAAAGGAGGAAAAAGAGAGAGTCACTATAGGAATGCATGATAATAGTGCGGCAGCTATAGAAGGACGCCGCATCGTAGTGGTGATTATCTAGGTCAGCAAATCCCCAGGTTGGCGTCGTGAGAATCCGGCGCGTGGCCGGGGTTACACTACACTACAACTACACCTACAACTGCCACTGCCACTGCAACTACAATTACCACTACACTACACTACACTACACTAGACTACAACTACGACTACAACTAGAGCTACAACTACCACTACACTACAACTATACACTACAACTACAAGTACAACTACAAGTACAACTACAAGTACAACTACAAGTACAACTACATTGCACTTCGCGACACCACACTACATCCTGCAGTTGTGGGTGAGGCGACACCACACTACATCCTGCAGTTGTGGGTGAGGTGACCACTTCAACCACTCCAAAAATCACAACCACCTTCGGTCCATCAGTGGATTCGCTCTGCCATCCATGCATCACAACAACTCAGCTCTCCTATAGTTTCCTATCTTTGAAACTTCCGCCACCGCCGTCCGGTACTACTGGTATATTAACAAATATCATTGTATGTTATTGTGCATCATTTGATCATTATATAATTATATATATACATATATATCAACATATATACGTGCAGGTTATTGTGTATTGTTTTAGATCCTTTTATATGATTACATTTCATTACATATCATTATGTAACAATATTTCATTACGCGTGTTTGATTGTTTTGTATCATTGTATATATATATCATTACAATAAAGTTCTATATGCAGGCACATGCACATGTAAAATACCAGGATGTAGGCTTTGGCTTTTTGGCAGAGACCTGGTGAAGGAGATGTCAGAGGAGATGAAAACCGCGAGGTCGCTGCAGAATTTGTTGGTGAAGGCTACGTCCCGGAAACGCGGCGTTGGAAGCGAATGGTTTGGGGCATGGGGTTTTCAACTTGGATCTTTGGGAGAACATTTGGAGGTTTCCTGAAATGGGGGGACCCCCAAATCATCCGTTTTCATAGGATTTTCCCATTATAAACCATCCATTTTGGGGCACCGCGATTGTAGGAAACCTCTGTTTTTCTTATCTATTGTTTTGACAAGAACAGGGATATTCAGTCAATGTTCATTTCTGGATGTGGTTTCCTTTTCTTTTGAAACGAATTGGGGGGCTATCGGTTTTGACAGCCGGTTGGATCGATAGATTGATAATTGCATATCGACAGATAGACGTGTCTCAACTTCGCTTGTCTTATTGTAGTCAAATCTATCCCTTACTGATGTTTGCATGGCAAACAATGGAAATTGCATATCCCAAAATTTGAAACCTGCCCTAAAACAACGCATGAGGACGCTTGCTCAATGAACTCCCTTCAGCAGCAAAAAAATGGCACCACCAAGACTGGCTGCAAAATGAGTCCTGGCACCACAGCAACAGCTGCGGGCGGTTCGGCTCGTTTCGCGTGACCACTGGCTGTCTTGGTTCGCGCAGGCACAACGTCTGCCAGATTTCACGGTCGTGCTGACTCTTAACTGCAGAGATGCTGTGGCTGGGCCCGGATCTCCGGTAGATCTTTAGGATATCGGCGATATCGGCCATTCACAAGTTGCCATGACAACGGGCCTTGGAGTTTGTCATTGGTCCAAAATGGTCAGAATGGGTTTGTAGGTCAAGTCTGCTTCTTGAATGCTAAGACATTCTAAGACCATTTCTTAAGGCTAACTCCAACAAAAATGGTAGGGATTTGAAGCCAATGAAGCCGGAAAGTTCATCCCACCAACTGGCGGTTTTTCAGGAGATGTCGCGATCCCCAGGGATTGCGCCGTGAATATCACCCAAAATGGAGCTTTTCCTATGACATTTAGATGACTTTTAGAGAAGCCACTTTCAGATGAGCCCAGGAAGTGCAAGAATGACTTCGCTGCCAAGAAGACCTTTGATTTCGAAAGCATCGACCGGGACTACGAGGCTCGGGGCGATCGGGCTCCAGTTTCGCAGGATGACCTCCATTTTGGATCCTGGGGTCATATATGGCTAGGGTTTTGGGGCCGGGGGCTATAGAAAGTAGGGAGTAATGACTGAAAAAAAGGGAGCTCCCGTAAATATCTGAACGTATTCCAATATGGAGTTTGAAAATACTGAGTTTGGAGGGATAACTTGTTTGGTTTTCCCATCTTTTAGGATATCTCCGGCCTTGTGCTGTTCCGGAGGCGCGACTGGCAGAATACAAGGCACAAGTTGCGGCAGCGGAGGCCCACTCAGTGCTGGCGGTGACACCATATTCCTGGACCTTAGGAACTTTGGCTCCACCCCGGGCACAACTTCAGCAATATGTTGGGATGTTGATTGTGCCAGCTTTGCTCAAAGGTTTCTTAGGTCCTTAAGAGCCTTTCCGCTTCTCAACTCCCTGAATTTCTTGAAAGGAAAAAAACTGTTACAGGATGTTACAGGAAGATATCCCCCCAAAAATGGGTATCACCAACACTTCCCATGGTTTGCACTTCTCATTTTTTTCCACCACCAACCAACTGGGTACGCCTTTCTTGGCGCCTGTCGCCTCCGAAGGCAAAGGAGGAAGAGCCACCAGAAGCACCGGAGGGTCTGGTGACCGATGAGACCGAAGAAAAGGAATCAGACCGCGTCAAGGCGCAACCGTTTCGAAGGAAGGGAACGTAGAGAACGTCGAAGTTGCCTTGTGCAGGGTGTGGATGTGCTGATTTTCTGCATGTGGATAATACATATGCACATCATTTACATATAATTATAGATAGATTAGATTAGATTAGATTAGATAAGATGATAAGAGAAGATAAGATAAGATTAGATTAGATAGATAAATGGATAGATAGATAGATAAATAGATAGATAGATAGATAGATAGATAGAGATAATAGAGAGAGATGTATACATGTACATTAATGTCAATATATGATCATTCAAGTATTGACATATTATATAGCAAACCCAAAAATAGAGAAAAGTAAAACCCTATGAACATTGTGATGCGCGCTACTTTTCTATCTTGTATGGCTATGGTAGACAGATATAGTAATCCCCGTACAAGATAGAAAAGTAGCGCGCATCACAATGTTCATAGGGTTTTATTTTTCTCTATTTTCGGGTTTGCTATATAATATGTCAATACTTGAATGATCATATATTGACATTAATGTACATGTATACATCTCTCTCTCTCTATATATATATATATATCTACCTACACACTGCGTAGTTCAAGATGATTGAGGCTCAAAAATGGATGGTCTGAATCATATGAACGAATTTGTGGGTCCCTTGGTACCCAATTTTAAAGAAACACCAACTTGTTTCCATCTGTTTTAGTAATTTTGCCATTTGGTAATTTAACATTGTCATGAATAATTACTCATTTGTGCATGCTTTACGAACAAAAACATGGCCATTTTCCATGACATTCTGATTGCCAGAGCGTGATTGGGGCACCTGCGTTGAGGCACGGTTCATCGAAAGCAAGTCGGCTCAGCAACAGGTGCGCTCCAAATCAATGAGTTGCTTGAAGGGAACATTTACCCTCTGGTAAACTAACAGTTCGCTATTGAAAATTGCCATAGAAATAGTGGATTTTCCCATTAAAAATGGTGATTTTCCATAGTTACGTTAGTTTACCAGAGGGTAATCCCATCCGGCATACTAAACAACCCCAAACGAAACCATGGTTTAGTGGCACTTTCCCATATTCCAGTGGAACCATTTAGGTGTTTTGGGGGGGGATGGGATTACAGGACATGTGGAGGTTTCCAGGTTTTTTTTCCTCCCGGAAAAAGCAATGAAATGAGCAAATGTATCGACCAGGTGGTGAATTGATGCAGTAGTATAGTAGTATAGTGATTGAACATGATGGACTCATTTAGAGAATTCCATATCTCAAGTGTGGTTCCTCACCCATCAAAAGAGGGACCGAAAACAGAACATGTTGATTTCACCCGCAGAAGCATGGCTTGAGCCATGGCTTGGGGCGGAACCCAGGGCCGAAGCCAACTTCAGAAACTTCCCATCTGGGGATGGTTTAACCACAAGCCGTTGGAGATTTTTGGCTTTACCCAACCTGGCTATGACATTCACAGTTTGCCATGGTTTTTCGATGGCCCCTAGAAATATATGGGATATATGGGATATATTATTAATATGGATATATGGAATATATATATATACACCCTCTGGTTATTTGTTACATAGCCATGGTTTTTCGATGACCCTAATCGAAATAGATGGTTTACCGAACTTAAAAATGGGTGGATCTTTCCATGGCAAACTGTTAACCAGATGGTAACCGTTCAACCCAGTCCAAGGCGCTAGGGCTGGGGAAATCCCGCGTCTAGGTGCTGAAGGACATGATGGAGGTCTTTCAAACCTCCCGGGCGCCACTGCAGAAGGCCGAAATGTCAACGAAAAGGACTTGTTGCTGTTATATCCAACGGCTATTCTATAAATACATCTTAAAGAGTCTTATAGATATAATTTGCCAACTGTTGTTGTTGTTGTTGCTGTTGCTGCTGTTGTTGTTGTTGTTGTTGTTGTGGTTGTTGGTTGTTGGTTGTTGGTTGTTGGTTGTTGGTTGTTGGTTGTTGGTTGTTGGTTGTCGTCGTCGTCGTCGTCGTCGTCGTCGTCGTCGTTGTTGTTGTCGTTGTCGTTGTGGTTGTTGTTGTTGTTGTGGTGGTTGGTGGTTGTTGGTTGTTGGTTGTTGGTTGTTGGTTGTTGTCCTTTTTCCACGATGTGATGTTTTTTTGAGAGAAAAACCACCGACGTTTCATAGGATGATCGCTCCGGAGGTGTCCTCGGATCGTGGAGATGGGCCCACGCACAAAGCCATTAGGCCGACTGCGCGGTGAATGCGCTTGCCCCCCCAAAATCCATGGAGCTGGAAATCTGAGGTCAATATATGTAAATAATGGTAAATATATGGTAACATATATGGTAAATATATGGTAACATATATGTAAATACTAGTATCATCTAATCAGACCTTGGAAGCGCTCAAAACGGCATCGTTTTGGAGCCTACTCTGTTCATATATCCAACGAATTTTATTGTATATGTTTGTTGTGTATACACAGCGAACAAAAGGACATGTGGTAAACACGAGTATATATGTACGTATAATATATGTAACCATGACATGTATATACACAGATTTATATTATACATGTTAATTAATTATAGTCGAAACCGAAAGAGTCATGCTAAGCGTATGGGGGTACCGTCCTATGGCACGGAGGTAGTGTCTTATGGTACGAGGGTACGGTTCGGGGGAACGGTTGCGTGGTACGGCCGTATTTATCTATGTATGGTTTTACACACATTTAGGTGTATGCAAACTTTGGGGGACACACACACACACATATATATATATGTATATATTCTGAAATCTAATTGCCTTGAATGCTAATGGGATGATGATCCATTTTTGACCAAGACGTATTTCAGCAGGCTTGAAACCAGAAGACAGTATTCGAGTGGTTATTTCAAATGTATTACCCTCCAATGCGGCATTCGATTTGGAGCCCCAGACAAGGTCAGGGACGGGGACATCTATCATCAGGATGCAATGGGGATGTTTATCAGCAAGGATAGGGGGTACAACTAGTACAACCACAAGAATTCCTGATATCAGCCACCAAACAAATGGATGTGGGTCAAAATGGAAGACCGATGTGGGACCACAGATGTGAATGTCTAGTTTAGTATTCACCATCCAATTTAATTGGGGTACCCAATTTTTACCCATACCCAAATGGCAATTTGGGCTGTCTTGTGATTCTTAAAATATGAAGGCCTAGCCCGTTGACCTCAGCCATAGTCAGCAAACATCGAGATCCAGATGGGCGCTGGAGAACTAGTTCCATGTTGGGACCTTGAAAAAACCCGTCCAGAAATGTGCAGTAAAAATCGCCAAATTAAACCAAGAGCCCAGTGATTTGTGATCCTGAATTCGAGCAACTTGCTGCAACACAGCCATTGATTTGGGGCAGCCATTGGGGGTAAGGTTTGATAGTTTGATGGCTTGCCGGGATTAGAACATCTTCTGCAGCAGTTTTTTTTCGCTGCGGATCACATCAGTGGCAATGGAACTTGCTCAGTGAGCTGGTAACCAGGAGGTGATTGAGATTCTGCGGTGAAGGCTGTGATGCGGAATCCCTCTCAGCGATTGGTATCTACGATTGGCCACATATTGTAAAAATCACAACTCGATGAGTGTATATTGATGGCTTCAACAAGAATTTTTTACGAATTGAATCCCAATCTTTGCTGTTCATGGTCCAATCTCAATTGTCGACGTTTAAGTAAACATTTTTGATCTCGGAATCCAAGTTTTAGATGTTAACATCCACATTTTGTGGCTGTTGATATTCAATATTTGGATGGTTGAATCCCAAATTTTCATTGTTTCAATCTATTTTTTGAAAGTTGATGGTTTTTCACACACCTCCATTTTTCCATGGTTATGTCATGTTAAATCCCATTTGTTTTGATGGTTAAGTCACCATTTTTTGCTGGTGGCGACTGGCAGGTCCCACTGCCGTCCCTATCTGGAACAGCGCGGCAGCTTGCTGCTGCGGCATCAGCTACGAAAGGCGACTGGGAGGATGAGGTGATGGATTTTTGGCGGATTTCACCATATATACCCTCTGGTTATTTAACATAGCCATGGAAAATGACCCATTTGTAGATGATTTTCCCATTAAAACCTCCATTTATAAGGGATTTTCCATGGCTATGTTAAATAACCAGATGGTACGTGAAATATTTACATATAACAAATACACATATCAGATACTCCCATTTATGGAAGATCATCCATCAATGAAAAAAATGGGGTCACCAGGAAAACGGAAGTGACATCATGAAAACCGGGAATTCAGCTATTCAACCATGAAAAACGGAGAGTTAAACCATGAAAAGCGGAAGTGCCATCAGTAAAATTGTGGATTTGATAAACCCCTGTGGGATTGCTCAAGATTATTCACTCCCAATGTTGGTTGAAAAAAACAGGTGTTTTACAACCTTTAACGGCCTTTCAAAGGCGTTTTTTTGGTTCTCGGCCTGCATTTTTACGACTTTTAGGGTTTCTCGGTAAAGATGACCTTCTTAGTCGAATGAAAACAGCCGCTCGCATCGATTCATAGATTCTGAAGATAAAGAGCGAAGTGGCTACTTCCGGATGGGCTGGACCCATGAAATATCCGAATATCATGTTTGGAGGTGCAACCCGGGCAATAATCACTTGACTTCCATGTCTGTATAGATTTCAGGGATCATCGCGGTAGCCAACAAGAACCTGTGAAAATAACCCAGTAAACAACGGGAAAGAGATATGGTCAACAAACATTCAGATTTCACCGGCAAAGTCAACCTGTCGAGCAAACATTACTCCTACTTTTGCGATCGCTCGAAGTCACCAAGGGACTAGCAATGGTTGACTTCCAAGGCATCCAATGGGAGAATCCTTAAAGCTGATTGCTGTTTTCCTCTACCGTTCTGATCTCTTTTCGGAAGCTGCTGAACCGCGTGGTTCCAGTGGTTTCACATTGGATGGCAATCTTGATGGAAATCGAGTACAAAAAGATTGAGATGAAGGGCGTTGCGGCCCCAGAGTGTGCCATGGAGCCCCCCACATGGCTTCCGCACGTGGCATCATTATCTTGACATATCTTGATTCCGTTCTTCAGCGCGCGTTCTGACATTTCGGAGCTCTATGAATCGCATTTGTTTAGTATCAATGTATTGGTTTAAGGGAACATTTACAGGAAAGCCCCAGATTTTTAATGGGAAATTCTATGGTTTCCGGTTAAGATTTTCCCAACAAAACCAATCCATTTTTATAGTATCAGCTGCTTGATGTCGAATTCGCAGAGGTGAATTACCAACCACTTTGGCTATTCAGAGCAGCCTGCTGGCCCTGCTGGTCAGCCATGGAAAAAACACAGTTTCAAGAATTATTATTTTTAATTTGCCCATCCTGAAGATAGGGTTCAAACGTTCAAACTATTTTTTTTACTGAATGAAGACACTACGAACAACCTGGTTTCTATCATTTGGCCGTAGGTCAAACTGAAATACTGTAAGTTTTTTTTTCCCCATGCACCCTCCAAATCCAGTATTTGAAAAAAAGAAGTATATAACCTCTTCACCAAAATCAGCAGATTGTCTGATTACCTACAAGGTAAGGCCCCCAATTTTATTTTGGTGGTTTGTAAGCCCATTGGCTGTGGTTACAGCCCCAAATGATCCCAAATGTTAACCAAATTATAAGTCAATTTGGAGGATCATTCCACAAGCCTAGTGATCGTAAGTCCCCATTTCAGCTCCCATAAATGGCCTATGGATGCCTATGGTCATATCAGAATCTCTGAAACGACTTGTGGGATGATTGTCCATCATCCCAGTTGGGGTTTACCCAAAATTTCATAGTCACCTCGATTGCGGATGGTTTATTCATTCTTGGGTTTACCACATTATTCCCTCATGAAATATCCTACAACCAGAAGCCAGGAAAAAAGTTCGTTGATCAACCCATTAACTAGAGTTATATGGTCCATAATGCTATACCCATCTATACCCCCCAAAAAAATCACCATTATATGCCTCATATTCCCCCATTTATATAACCATTATATCATCATTTATAAATCCTGGAGGTGGCCTCACCATTTCCGAAATCGACGCCAGGTCTCCAACTTGAAGGCGGACGATCAGTTACGACGAGGCTGCAAAAATGTGGCGAACATGGTTTGTTTTGGATTTTTAAACATGATATTTTATGTGGTTTCACTGGCAAAAAGTGGGGATGTACACCAAAAAAAGGTGATTTTCAGCCTCAGAAATCAGGATTTGAGCTGTTCCGAGATTTCCGGTAAAGATTTGAAGGCAAAGTTCACCCAAGTCAATTCGGGCTGTCGATCTCCTGGCATCCTTCGCCGACAAAGTTCACGTGAATTCATATCCCACAAATATCCCAAGTTCGCTCAACAAAACACAGCGATTTTTTCGATTTGATCCAGGACATCTTCCCATTCCAATGTTTAGTCGGTTAGTGTTACCCAAGGGGCCAAGGGGCTTGTGGCAGGTCTCATTTGTGTCTCTGGCTTTGGACACTGCAGCCCTACGGTGCTGGAGCGGGGCTTCACATTCGCCCAACAGAGACATGGGATGACATGGGAACTGGGCACCCAAGCTTGATTCAGGTCTATGTCTGCGTCAGAGTAGTAAAACTACGGGTAAAATGTTGTGTGTTTTTTTTTATTGTGCGTATGCATAAGTATCTTCATGGCATTGATCCTCTTCGCTGGCAGGATGCTCCTAACTTTCCCAACCAGACCCCTGGGGTGCGGAGACCCAGCGATGATAGATCATGGTTACTACAGTTAATTGCTATTATCATTGCGTGTAATCAGCATTGGTGTCAGAATGTTTTCATTGTTATTATGGGCATGATGATGACGATGATGACGATGATCATGATCGTGATCGGAGTAGCCGAGTAGTAGCCGAGTAGCCGCAATGACCAACCAGACACACAGTAACAACATTGGTTGGCTGGGGGAAGGTGACTCGAATGGCAGATGACAGACCTTTCCAGCATTGAGTGACGTGTTGGGCAGATCCTAAGTTCACAATGTTGTCTCATGAAACAAGGGAATGCACAAACTTCCATAAGGTGTTGAACATGACTTTTCTGTTTGAGAAGATATTTTAATATATTTTATATAGGTGCTGTCTGACACATAGAGAGTCCTAGACACCAAATTTGTGTGTTTTTCGTAAAAAGAGCTCATGATGCTCGACTCAAAATGGACCTTTTTTGGAAAATCCTACACGAACATGGAACGATTTGTCGGATTTTGCCATCCGACATCATCTCTGGGCAACGTGGCAACAAACGCTCATGGTCGAAGGCCTACGTTTTGTCATTGCAATTGTTTGATTGCCTTCATATCAATGGGAATTTCCGGATCCTAAAATGGAGGTACGTTTTTACGTACCACATAAGATCATATCAATTGTTAGAACATATTCCATGAAATTCAGGCCTATATTTTATAGGCCTGAAAAAAATGGAATCGGTAGCTCCAATCAATCGGATCCTGAAGATCTCCCATTCACCATATCCAGTTGTAGTTTCTGGGATTTCTCAGGGCGACATGGGATGGATTTGCCCAATTCTGGGACAAAATTCGGCTTCGGCCCCAGAATGATCATGAAAAAAAGAGGCGAAAGTCATCAAAGCCAAAGCCATTTTTGGAAACTTTAAATGTACTTTTTTTTCATCTAATTTCGGGAAATGCAACCAGTAAATCATATATACCATCTGGTTAACATTGCCATGGAAAATCACCATTTTTAATAGGTAAACCATCTATAAATGGCCAATTTTCCATGGCAAACTGTTACTGTAAATAACCGGTTATTTGACATATCCATGGAAAGATCCACCATTTTTAATAGGTAAACCATCTATTTCTATGGGCCATCTATACCATGGTTATGTTAGTCATAACCAGAGGGTATATATATATATATTCCATATATCCATATTAATCATATATCCCATATATCCCATATATTCCTATTTTGATTGTAAAATGCAACCAATAAATTATATATACCATCTGGTTATGACTAACAGTTTGCCATGGAACATCACCATTTTTAAGTTCCGTAAACCATCTATTTCTATGGGCCATCTCTACCATGGCTATGTTAGTCATAACCAGAGGGTATATATATATTCCATATATCCATATTAATCATATATCCCATATATCCCATATATCCCATATATCCCATATATCCCATGTATCCCATGTATCCCATATATATCAATATATCCCATATATTCCTATTTTTGGTTGTAAAATGCAACCAATAAATGATATATACCCTCTGGTTATGACTAACATAGCCATGGTAGAGATGGCCCATAGAAATAGATGGTTTCGCAGCAACCCCTCAGTTGGATCGCCGGTGAAAAAACTCAGGTCCAATTGGGTGGGCGCATCTACTTCCCGCAGAGCGAAACACAGTCGCGAGCTCATGGGGCGATATGTTCGAATGGTGAAGATTACTCTGAAAAATATTAGTCTGATTGGATCATCATCCCAACTATTGGGGAAAATAACAAATGTTCCAAACCACCAACCAGATAATCATTGATTAACCATGATTAACCAGTTGGGATACTAATCATTGATACTAATCATTGATACTAATCATTGATACTAATCATTGATTAACCAGTGGATGGGGCTACCCAATTTTCAGAGAAACTCATTGATACTAATTGATTAATTATTATCAATGTCTCTGTTTTCATCTCGAAATCGTAGCTCTGCCTCTTTTTTTCTGTCAGTCTCAGCATCTAGCCATGGGGATAACCTCCCCAGCTTCATGGGGACAGAAATCGGAAATGGTATACGGTATATGTACTGTATATATATAAATATATATATATATATGTATATATATATGTATATGTATATATGTATGTATATATATATACAAGATAGCCTCCCAGTTATAAGCTGGTCATAAACCCCATCACATACCCAATAAACCATGAAATTCACTGGGATTTGTGGATCCACAGCCTGGGTTGGGTATGGAAGTGCGCCGACAAATCGACAAGCCGTCGTGGGTCGGGTTGCAAATCCCATTTGACCTTTTTTTAAACATTGGTATATAATACTACTGTATATATATATATATATTTGTGTATATATATATTTATATGTATATATATATATGTATGTATATGTATATAAGTAGATTTCATGACATTTGGTTGGGATTTCGTTACATTTGGCTGCCAGGAGCCGTTGGGACAAAGAAGGAAAACTGGGATGACCCTGCAGCTATTTTGCTCAGATGTCAAGGGAAAGACTT
>Ga0126342_10016280_pt1 | contig 12970 bp, 14 predicted proteins | sample Cyp1metagenome_FD_92528 | JGI IMG/M metagenome (GOLD analysis project Ga0126342, IMG submission 92528) | Coral microbial communities from Lord Howe Island, Old Settlement Bay, Australia - Cyphastrea 1 metagenome | ecosystem: Host-associated > Invertebrates > Cnidaria > Coral ... | reverse complement strand
CATGCAAGTTCTATAGATGAGAAAGGTCTCATATATATCTTTAAGGCAACTTCCGCCCCGCCTCGTGCGGGTACTACTGGTAGGATGTAATGCCGTAGCTATAACTAACAACAAACAACTAACAACTTACTAAGATGCCACTTGATCATGTAACTCATGATTAATGATTATTAATGTCTTTACATGGCCACAGTTCTCCAAAACATTGCCAAAATGTCTCGAAAATTATGATAGTATCCCACCACACACTTGTGAATCCGTGCTCGTGTAAAGCACCCAGTGGCTTTGCAGACTTAAACACGTCATGTTTTTCAACCAGCCACAGCAGTTCCTGGAACCCAAGCAGGAACTACGACTTTGATGTATCATATGGCTGGGAAGTCGATTCATAGTTCCTTGGCTCCCAATTAAAAAATAGGAATATGGACTATGGATGCCCACATAGCTCCAACTCGCTCCATCCTAACCTACTCCAGGCCATGGCTACCTCCTCCTGGCCATCGCCAGCCGCCAGCCTCCGCATACATTCGCTGACCCGTCCATGGCGCCTGCCGGGGCAGCCGCTTGTAGATTTCACCAGCATTGATGTCCCGTGAAAAACCTGAAGTTCCATATGACTACTGGAGGCAGCACCACCACTATGACTCCTATGACTATGAGCCTTCAAAGTGCAAGGTGCAGCTCCCTTCTTTTCCAGTCGCTAGTGCAGGAAACTCAGCAGTTTGTCTCCTATGACTCTCATCATATCCTTCCGCACTGCCACCAAGACCACCCCGTCGTTCCGAAGCAATGCCATTCCAGTCCTGACCAAACGACTAAACCAAACACGATCCAACTTGGGATATCCAGCTGCCACCTGAGCCTACATCCATATCTTCAGAAACCCTAGGGATTAGGGATGCAGAGAACAGGGGAGCATGGCGGAAATCGCCAAAGGGTTGCAATCACTGATGATCTAGCCAGTTCTGATGATTTGTTATCCCAAAACATTTTTTGGGGTTGCTAGTGACCCCTCCCGAGTCCAGAGCCCCAAAAAGTCGCCTTGAATACAGATTTTCTCGTTCTCGCCACTCCCATCTTCGAGTTTCAGCTTTCAAATGGGTTTCCCCCTCACCAAGGGTTCAAGCCGCTCAACCAATAGTCAAACAAGCTTCACAAATGCCCACAAATTTCACTAAATGCAGCAACCATCAGCAACCTATCTACCCTCTGGTAAACTAACGTAACTATGGAAAATCACCATTGCCATTTCTAATGGGAAAACGGAAAACTCACTATAAATGGCCATTTTTAATAGCTATGTTAGTCATTACCAGAGGGTATATATTAAAATCCCAAACGATCTTCTACCTCCACCCCAATGGCCACCACCACCAGGTCAGGGCGCCTCTCGTTGTTCACCTGCGCCTGGATCCGTTGCCTGGGCGCTTCGGTGAACTGCAGAATCAGCGTGCGCTCCTCCAAACCGCCCAGCTCGCCATCGATGGCCTGGCAGAGCTAAGCTGGAAGTTTTCACCCCAAAAGTGGCGGGTTGTTTTTTTTGCTGGGAGAACCATGGGAAAATATATAGCGAAATATCGGAAAATGGATGGGAAACATATAGGAAAATTGATGGAAAAATTGATGGGAAAATATAGGGAAATGGATGGGACATCCACTCTTTTCCGGAGGTTTGAATGGAAAAATGAACGAACTAAATGGGGAATTGTCCGGCAAGCCATGTTTGACTGAGGGTATGCGTGTAAACAATATGGCACGTACATGGAATTCGTTGATGTGTAGGAAAAAATCTGTCAGAAGAGGCCTACCTGACCTACACTGCATATACAAATACATATATATGTATATATCTGTGTGTGTGTGGCCTTTGTTCTAAATTCATTTATTTTCTCGCGAATCAAAAAAATACTTTCGCGAATCTTTGGCGAACCCCACGTTTATCTTTCGCAGGGGTCTCATGTTTAAATGTTTCGCTAAATCTTTCGCCAAAAAATAATGTACTTCCGCGAACTCAGAAAAAAACTTTGGCGGTATCTCATGTTGAAACCCGGCGGCCTTGGCAATTAAAAACCCTTACATGGACCTTTAGAACAACTTCCATATATACTGCAAGACATATGCATATACCTACATCCTCCACCTATGTAAAATTTTGTCCGTTTCGGTTTCGTCAATCTGATAAATTTTCACTCGATTGCTGAAAAACTCCGTTTACAAAAAAACGCCGCTTCAGTGTTTTCTATACTATGCCAGCCTCAACCCCCACATCGTCTAATCCAGGTTGACCAAAACGTTATCCTTGATTTCCAACAAGTTGCATATATAAAGAGTGTGAAGCGTTATTGCTGCGCTCAAATGGGGTTCAAAGCGATCCTGCTTTCAGCATGCAACATTCCAAACGCTCACAGAAACCATTCTTGGCATCCGATTGTTTGGACAGCCTGCTCAGTGTGCACCCACGACATTATGCATAATTACAGTGATTGTCATTGACATTGTATGGACCCTTGACATAACTCACTTGAATGAATTTCCTTGTTTCGATTTACGCCGTTTAGCGGCAATTTACGCCGTTTGGGCGGCAATTTACGCCCTTTCGTTCCGAACCCGACAGGGAGCACCTGAATCACACTTTCGTTCCAAGTATTTCTCATTATGCTCTCAAACATGTTGTTGCTTTGGACATTTTACTAACCTTGCTTCAAAGGTACATGTTCTGTTGATTTCGTGTGAAATGTTTGTTTGGAGAGCTAAAGGCAAAGTACACAATTACAAGAAGTGAGTGACGCATGCTGAGCTGCTAGAGCAATTGAAATGTCATGTTCTGGATCCTCTTCAATGCGGTAAAGAAATAAGGTTATTTGATGCCTCCACGCGGCCAAGAAGTTTCCAGAAACATTTATGAAACACACATTTTGGAAAAAAACGTCGCATGCAACAAAAAACACCGCCAGCACATAAAAAAGTAGGTTTTTGGCTAAACTGATTTGTTTTAAGACCTGGGAAGATGCAGGTATAACATATCTGCGCGTGTGTATTAGATACCATGTGCCGAAATATAAGCGCACAGCGGAGACGACAGACCATCCCGGTTAACAAAAAGTGGTCCATGCACCACGTGCCGGAAGGTTGACCGGGAACGCTGCAAAAGTAATGGCGCTACATTCAATGCTGATGGAATTTGACTCACAACCATATTAACATATATATATATAATTATATATATATATATAACATTAATATTAACAAGGGATGAGGTGCTTTACCTTTGGCGTTTTTTCTTCCAAAATTGCCCCAGAACTTTAGGCTGCGTGAGAACCACAGAAACTGACAAGGCAAATGTTGCAAAACGATTCACCCAAAATTCTGTGAGGGTCGCACCCGCATCAACCATGCCACTGCCCGGCCTGTCTCCACTCTAAGGGGCCATAGGAACTGGTTCCCAGGTGAGGTCTGCTCAAGTCAATGTGGCCGTGTGGCACGAAGTACCCTGATGAGAACACCTCGGCTGAGTGATCCGGTGAAAGCATATGGTCCTGGCACACTCTCAGAGGGATTTTATCATCCAACTACATCCAGCTAATGATACACCCTCTAAAAATCTAAGCAGAATCCCAAAAATTCCCCCAACATCCCCCAACACCCAGGTCATGTGGTCATATTTCTCATTCTTCCCCAAAAAGATCCCATGCTTCCCCTGCAGCTGCGGCACCCCTGCAGGAAACACCACCCAAGACGTCTCCAGCAGCGCATCCTCTAAGCGTTGGGCCTTGCCAGCCTCTCGCCGCGCAGCCATGAAGGAGGTGGGCTCTAACACCACGCCTGGTCATATCCATCCATAGGATTCCACAGGTGGATGCTGGACGTTGTTGGAAGGGATTGGGAAATACCCTCTGGTAATGACTAACAGTTTGCTATTGAACATGGCCATTTATAGTGGATGTTCCCATTAAGAATGGTGTTTTTCCATAGTTATGTTAGTTTACCAGAGGGTAGGGATCATGATGGATCATGCATGTTCCAAGAACGGGAACTCTTTAAAAACCAACTGAACTCTGAGGCTCTGAGGCTCTGAGGCTCTGAGGCTCTGAGCTGATTTCATGGGAATGACAATTTGTCAAAAAAACATGAATTTGGCGATAACTCATCACTCCTTGCGAGATTTCAGCAAGACCACAGAGCCTCGAATTCTGTCCAATTGCCAAAGGCTATCCCACAAATCGTTTCATATCCCCATAAAATCAATAACAATCTCATCCAGAATCATCTATAATCATCCATAATCGTCCCTAATCATCCACAATCATCCATAATCATACAATAATCATCCACAATCGCCTAAAGCAGAAAATCACAAAAGCATAGAAGCAGGAACAGAAAAGCAGGAATCCAAACAAAAACAAATTAAACCTTATCCAAAAAAAAAACTTAAAATCTTAGAATATCTATAGTATAATAGCCCTCCAACATTAAAAATCCCATTGTTTCCCCCCAATTTTTCCCATGGATATCTCCCATCTCCGCACCTTCCCAGTCCCCGATCTTCGTGATCCCATCGTAGCTCCAGGGCGGCGCCCGTCCCACGTAGCGCCGCAGCGTGGCCTGGCCGCGCTGCAGCGCCTCGTCCACGGCCCGGTGGACGCCCACGCGGGTGCCGTAGTCGTCCAGGACGATGCTGTGCACCTTGGGAAAGGCCAGGATAGGCCAGGTCTTTACCATGAAAAATGGTGAAAAATGGTGAAGATCTGGGAAAAAATGGTGAAACAATGAGAAAAACCATGTGGGATTTCCCATGGCTTTTCCGGCATTTCCAGAAAAATTACAGGATTGAAGCAGGGTAAAAACCCGGTTGACCTGCAAAAGTGGGGATTGAACCGAAGGAATGCTGGTTGCTGAGATTCGGGGAATGATGGGGACCAAACAAGAGCAATGTCTATGGCAGGGGAAATGTCTCAAGCATATGGCCTTATCAGGGATGGTTTTAGGTGTAGCTGAAATGAATGTAAGCAACACAATATCATGGAAAAATATGGAAAATGTCCGCAAAGAGTGAGGCAGTGTCCAGGGGTCATTCGGAGGTATGGCATCAACTTGTTTGTTCAAACACTCTCATGGACATGAATGTGACAATCTGAAATAACCGAATTCAGGCCTGGTTCCCCTTGCTTGGCACCATTTCCTCTAACCTGCAACATGCACTTTCCAAAGCGTCTCCCCCCCTTCGAAAATTTTCACCGATGTTACCTGGCCAAAGATCGGAACACCTAAAATTCTGGAAAAAAAATCTTGGAATTCGCAAAAAGATCAAAAAGCGGTTGAAATTCCATGATTTCTGAGCCAACCCAGGCGCGTAAGGCAAGGCCAGGGCCCGGTCCAAATCGCTCTTGACGCTGGCATAGTCGTGGGCTGCATCAATGAAGACCACGTGGATTTTGTTGTGGCCAAAAAGGTTCCAATCATCCAGGACGCTGTGAAATTGCAGGTAGACCTGGGAGTTATTCCAAGGAATCCTGATAGATTGCCTTATGATTAATTGATATGAATGGGAAAATCCTGATATCATCCATGTATCTGATGTACACATGGTAAATGGTATCATCATTTATCATCAGTTGTCATCATTTGTGATTTAAATTTGAGTTTGGGGGAACATGAACGAGCTGATGACTTTGTTAAACGATCTGGCCACTGGATCCACTGGATGCTCGCAGGAGAGAAAAGGCATACAAATGACGAGAACCCGTTGACGAATGTACTTGAAGAAAAACTCAACCATTCCAGACACAAACCAACCAAACACTTCAAACAAAAGACCAACCCACCCACACTACCATGCCATGCCAGGTCCAACTTGGATTTGCTCATCTGTGTGTCATGGCCAGAAAATATCACATATTCCTAACAGCTTCCCCTTTAGGCGGATCAAGCATCTAATCAGAAAAGTAAAAGAAATCATCAGATCATTCAGATCATCTTCCGCAACTCCATCCCCATGTCATGTTTTTTTTGTGTTCCTCAAACAGCCAGAAATTCGCCTGGCTGTTTCCTCCATGGTCGCCTTTAAGGTACCTGCCCAACCCATCCCACGGCCGGAACTCAGTCCCAGGGCGCCACGTTTTTCAGGTCGGCGTTGCGCAGGGCATTCTGCTTCAGCACGTGGGGCGAGTGCTCCAGTGCCAGCACGGTCTGAAAGAGGCGTGAGAGGACGCGGGTGCAGTGGCCCAGGTGGGCACCCACCTCCAGAATCACCTCCTGGTGACAGAAGTGGCAATGGATGATAGAGAAAACTGACTAAAAAGTGATGAAGATAGTAATAGTAAAGAAAGAAAAGGAAGAATAAGAAGAAGAGGAAGAAGAGGAATAGTAGTAGCACTTGGAATAGCAATTACCAATTGACATCTTTATCTGCGTCCTCATCTTTACACCACCACATCAATAACAATGCCAGATAGCAACGGAAGGAAAGTAAGTCTTGTCCTCCGAGTTGTTGCCGAACATCTCCTTGGTCGTCGGGGTAGCTGGTGTATCCATGCCCAAGTGGGCACTTTTTTTCAAACGCGGCAATGGACAATGACCTATATACCCTCTGGTAAACTAACATGCCTATGGAAAATCACATTTTTTAATGGGAAAATCAACTATAAATGGCCATTTTCAATAGCAAACTGTTAGTCTACCAGAGGGTAAATGGAAGGCCAGCAAGGTTCCACCAAATCCAGCTTGAAGCGACTGGAGGTGGTCCAGGCATCTTCGTTCTTATCTGGCAGCACATCTTTGGCCAGCCTCGTGCTGCGCCGTGGGGGAAAGGTATGGGAAAGGTCTAGCAGTGGGTAGAAGCTTTGAGGCAAACCAAGGTGTCGCATCCTCTCTCTCTATCTGTTTGCAGATTTTTGTTTTCTTTGGACATGCAATGTAATCCTCAGAAACACCAGCATATTTGGGACTGAACTGATGCCATGCGTGTGACGGGAAAAGCTGGGCTCATGTTCATTCCACTGACAACTCCCATCTCTTTCACCCCCTTCAGTTACATTCCGCAGTTGCATCTGGACACTTTTTCCAATCTGACCCAATCCCAGACAGGTAGGAAATCTTGCAGGAAAGCCCCATCGACTCATCAGAAAACCCCGATCGACCCACCGGGAAGCTCATCCATGTTGGGCGCGCCGCCAGATCTTTGGGCCAGCAGCACCCAGATCCAAAACCATCTCCATGGCGATGGCGAAAACGACGCTCGGGGCATGGGGGATGTTGGACTACGAGTTCCGAGAAAGCCATCAGGGCCTGATTTTATGGGTAACATTAGGGGTAACTATCCAAAAAAAAATTGGGGAGATTCTATGATTCTCTACCTTTTTCTATATGTTCATATTCCATACCATGGGGATTCCACCCCCCGAGCCGAGGTGACACCCAAAACCTAGTGCTTGGTGTGTGCTCAATGGTGGTTTTCATAAGCTTGATAAGCCCATGTTTTATGCCCTGATGAATTATTCGGAAATTCGGGTCATCTTTGGGTTCCTTTCCAAGTTCTTGCGGAGCTAAAGAGCCTAGGAGGGAAAAAAAACCTGACACGATGGGGCCCCACCAAATGCACTGCAAATGGGCTTGAAACTACACATAAGTGTCAGGTCCATTCAACCATCTCTGCAAGACATGCCCTTATACCCATGCAGAAATTCCAATGCGGACTGCATCCTCCTGTTTTCCATGGAACCTGGACCATGCAGCTGACCGCAGCCAGGCTTCTAATGGCCGCAGTTGAGTGTGGAATCATCAACCATGAACATCCTGGATGGTGAGTTGCTCCCACTGGCGAACCATTGGTGAAAATCTAAGTATATCTAAAAACAGTTGTTTAAACATAAAAATATAAATCATACCAATGGTTAAACTTAGATATATCAGTGTTTACTATCATACCATGTGAAAATCCTGAATTTTCAACATGTTTAAACATCGTCACGGTGGTCGTCAACTCCCCGCTTTTGTGGACCACCATCAATGTCCCAATGCCTGCGCCATGCCCGCGGGCACCAAAACGGTACCGGGAGGGGGCATCCATTCAGCTGCATAGAAGGTGGGCGCCTGGTGTAACATTGGAGATGTCATGGTGGTTTCAGCCCTGGTTTCATGGGAATTGAAGGGAGATTTCACCAACAAACATGGACACAGTGGGAATTACCCTCTGGGATCTCTGGGTAGTTTCTGCAGTTGAACAGTTTGCTATGGAAAATGGCCCCATTTCAGATGATTTGCCCTACACTTTTGGGGTCTGCACGAAGGGCACCCCAAAATGCGAGAGTTGATCTCATTCTGTTTCAACCCCGGGATTTTGAAAGAAACATGGGCTGTTGATCATTTGTTTGGGGTGATTAATCTGGGGTTAACATGAATGTAGGATCCATCAGGCCATAGTCTTTGGAGAGTCAGGTAAATCGCCCCGTTTTTAGGGAGTGACATACCCAATGATACACCCCGAATTAGGAATGGAGCCATCCACAATGGGATTTGATTCGATGGAGAGATCTCCAGCCTGGAAAACAGCAGAGCTCTCTACATGTTTTTCGGGGGCCCCAAAGAGATTTGGATGGAGGCGTGACCTGCCAATACGCTTGCAGTATGGTATAAATTAAAATATATCTATCTATCTGTGTTTTCTAATCTAATCTATGTAATCTATCTATCTATCCATCCATCCATCCATCTATCATCCATCCATCCATCCATCCGTCCGTCCGTCCGTCCGTCCGTCCGTCCGTCCATCCATCCATCCATCCATCCATCCATCTAATCCATCTATCAATCAATCAAATCAAACCAAATCTAATCTAATCTTATCTAATCTTATCTATCTATCGATCTATCTATCTGTCTGTCTATCTATCTATCTAATCTAATCGAATCTAATCTAATCTAATCTTGTCTTGTCTTGTCTTGTCTGTCTGTCTGTCTGTCTGTCTGTCTGTCCGTCCGTCCGTCCGTCCGTCTGTCTGTCTGTCTCTCTCTCTCTCTCTCTATCTATCTATCTATCTATCTGATCTATCTGATCTATCTGATCTATCTGATCTATCTATCTATCTATCTATCTATCTGTCTATCTATCTATCTATCTATCTATCTATCTATCTGATCTATCTATCTATCTATCTATCTATCTATATATATATATATCTATATCTATTGTTTCGAATCTAATCTATGCAATCTAATCTAATCTAATCCAATCCAATCTAATCTAATCTAATCTAATCTATCTATCTATCTATGCATTATCTATCTATTTCTATATCTATCTATATCTATCTGTATCTATCTGCATCTATCTGTATATATCTGCATATATCTGCATATCTGTATATTCTGTGCGTGGGGGTTGTAAGTTATCAGTTATCAGATATAACAGTATACGTTGTACATGCGCACAGCCCAAAAGAAAATTTGCCTATATACCTTGAAAGTCAAAGGACACCTTTTAGCGAGAATTCACAATCAACGTACTGCACTGGTGTAAGTTGAGCTGTTGAGCGCAAACATCAGCCAGTAATGGGACAAACCACATGATCTATGACAAGTACCTGATGTTACCCCTTAAGGACCTGCCACATTATGAGGGATTGGCCCCGCCCAAATGGGGGCATCGTTTGTCCATCAGAAGTGCTACGGATGGCGAAAACCGTGGCTTCCCTGCAATTCTCTCTCTGAAAACCAGCGAAAATGGCTCTACAAATGTCATAATGATATCCTTAGCTCAACCTGGGTGAAATGGGATTTGCACTTATCTCTACTTGGATCAACCAGAATTGGGTACATTCACTGAGCCCAACCCTCCAGCTGACAACAATGTTCCCGCAAAATCAAGGTCCCCAGATTGATTCCGCTGTGGGGGATGGCCATTTCAATGGCCATTTCAGCCACCATCCCGGCCCTGAAAAAAAATTGGGGGCTGCAGTTTCAGCTGGTGGAAGATTCTATCTTTTGGTTAACACCATGTTAGTAGTGTCCATATTTTGTTGCTTAAATTCATCGTTCCAGATTCTCGTGTGTTCGGACAGCAGCTCTGTCGGCCTCTGACCCGCCGTACCAGCCAGGACCTTGACACGGGGCCACGGGACCCCGGCCGGAGGGAAAATTCACCGTTTTTGATAGGTACGGTACATGATAGATTCTGATAGATAATTAGGAGATGTTCCATTGGTTTTTTTGAAACCCTGATTGCTGAAGATTGTTTGCGATCACCTTTCGGGGTAGGCAGTTGGGAACTTGAAGGATCCAAGTGGCCTTGAAAAAGTGGAATCCTTGAGGTGGATTTCCATGAATTCCCCATTTTTTCGTTGTTGCTCATTGTTGTTCACTGGATCTTCACCTCCCCTGAGATGCCCCACTGGTGTAGACCTGGATGGTCGGCCACATCTGCCCATTCCCAGACGCCTGGCTATGTTGGGATTTCCATGGCATGTTTTTCTTCTCCGGCTCCCATAAAAGAGTCAAGCCTTCCCAAAAAAAATCAGGACCAGATTTTTTTTACACAATCCAGCATGTTGCTTTGAACCCCAAAAATGGTGATACAGTGATACCCAAACCTACCTACAGCATCTACAGCATGTTTTCATACTTGGTGGCTCATCCCACGAATCGTAAGTGGGTTAGTTCACCCCAGTTATAAATGGGATTTGTGTAGGGTTAATCCATATCAATCACTGGGGTTATAAACCACTTACGAGCCGTGGGATGAGCCACCAAGTAGGGCAAACTATGGGAACAACCCGCGCCTCCATGGCCTGTAAGGTTGCCAAGCCATGGGCGCGATAGGCAGACAAACCTGCGCCGATGAACATCGGCGGAATGCCCGGATTTGAGGTGGGGATCCTCCAGATTCATGATGTATATGTATATATCATATATATAGATATATATATATATAGATAGATAGATATATATATATATATCTGTATATATATATGTATATATAATCCAGTCTTGATAAGTTAAACATTGAATATCATAAGTTACTTCTAAGTTACTTATAAGTGATGACATCAATTTGGATTCAAACTCTATATTAGTTGGGATTGAAGCTGAGTTGGGAGTCAACTGATTCCGGCATCAAATAAAGGAGAATTCGCAAGTCCTTACTAGTCCCTACCCTCCGGTTGTACAACATGGCCACCGACTCATTTTTCACTGCTCTGTCTTTGTATCAGAGAGCGTAGTGGCCTAGTGGACTGGAATGGCCAAGTCAACAACTGGTTGAAATGGTTTTGCCGAAATAAATAATTTACCAATCATGGAAAATAATAAAGGGCAAGCTGGGCAAGTGGAAGAAAAAGGATGTTCAGTGATCCTCCTCTTCTTGGCATTTTTTCTCCTGACAACGGTGCAGATGTTTTTTTGATGTGTTTTATTTTTTCTTGGCGATTTTTGTTTGTTTTTCGATCTGGTGCACTTTTCCTTGCTATTTGCTATATTTTGGAGCTAAAATATGTAATTTCCCAATGTGTTGAATTTGGGAGCTAACATTTCTCTTTGCACTGTTCATCGATTTTTCCATGGTCAGTTCTAATCGATTTTTCCGCGGTTTTAGTCGATGTTTCGGTGCTGTCACTCAATTTTTCCATGGTTTCAATTTGATTTTTCCATGGTTATGCGATTTTTGAGGCAGAATCCCTTGGTCAGATTCGCACCTTCAGCCCCTATGGCCCGTCGCCTGCATCGTGACCGCTGTCTCTCCGCGGCTCTGCCAGCGGCCGGTCCTCGTCAAACTGCAAGTTGAGTTGCGGGATATGTTGCATGTTGTTCGCATTTATTATCATTATATATGCATAATTATGCATATATATGCTGTCATGGTTGGCTATTTACTATCAGGGAAAAAACATGTGTAACCCCATATATATATATATATATATTTATATATATATATATATTCGTGACTGCACGGGACACTTTCACTTCACATGGAAGAACAATGGCACTTTCATTTTGCTGGTGGACTCCAAGTTAAGTCCCCATTTTTGCAGATGTTCATCATTCGCCATGATTTTGCCCAGCGACGTGCATCTCCATGGCTTGCAACGTTGCCAAGCCCTTTGCACGATAGGCTGCCAGCCCTCGGCCATGAGGGTTCCGATGGGGAAAGAAAAGCACCAAGCTCCTGAAATGATTTCAGGTGCTTCCACATTTCCATAATTTTCATTAATTTTCCATTTCTGGATTCAAGGGTTAGCAACTACCCAACAATTCTTCATCTTCAAAAAGAGAATCCGCGGTCTTTGCACGGTTCCCCCCACAAAAACACAAAGCGCGCTTTCTCACTTCCATGCCACTGTTTTGCCCGTTTCCCAGTGCCACGTCAGCCTGCAGAGACATTGCCCTTGTCTCCCATGGGGTGCAGGAAGCTCTGCCTCAGTCGACTCCTCTTCTCACACATCACACGCAAATGTGAAACACACAGACCAGAAAGACCGAATAAAATCAGAAAAGTTATGTTAAACAATGTCGGACAGTTTTATTTACAAGTCTGATTGCGAAATTTCATAACATTAAAAAAACATAAGCGGACTTGATTTATTGAGTTTTGAAAGACTTCAAGTATGAGCTGACCAACATTGATTCAGTTTCATTCAATTTCAACATCTCAGATTTCTCAGTAGTTCACCTTCTCCATCTCTGTGGATTCCTCGGTGCCTTGGGCGCTGGCGTCTGGTTCCCATCCCTCCTCTTCCGCCGCGGCCGCGATGGCCGCCTCGGGACTTCTGAGCCAGAGCGTAGGGGTATGATATTGCTATTGCATGCGTATATGTGTGTGTATATAACAAGAAATATATATATATATATGGTGCAGCGTTGGCCACCCCCCCTCCCCCCCCTCACCAATGGGTATGGGTGGACAGTATCGTCTCGTTCTTCTGGTCCCCCCCCCCCTGGGGCCTGGCGTGGGGGGTTGTTTGTGTGTTGGTGTGTTGGGTTG
>Ga0126342_10016279_pt1 | contig 12971 bp, 7 predicted proteins | sample Cyp1metagenome_FD_92528 | JGI IMG/M metagenome (GOLD analysis project Ga0126342, IMG submission 92528) | Coral microbial communities from Lord Howe Island, Old Settlement Bay, Australia - Cyphastrea 1 metagenome | ecosystem: Host-associated > Invertebrates > Cnidaria > Coral ... | reverse complement strand
GCGAGAATGGTATCACTAAGGTCTACCCGCCGAAATGGCGGAGCTTCAAGGACACAGTGCTCACCTTCCGCTGCTGCTGGGGGTGGGCACTCAAAACAAGGAAAGGGGCCGCAAGATTCAGGTTAGTGAAATATTATAATTTGCCCAGATATAATGGGATATGTTAATATCCACTAGATTTCTCCACAGTTATCATCATATAATGGGATAAATCCCAATATCATAACACCATTTAATATTGTGATATGATGGGATGTGTATATATATATAACTTATATATAATGAATCATAATCATGATGGTCATAATGGTCAATGATAGGAGATATCGCCGACGCATGGCGATACAATTAGATTAGATACTATGGAAATATATCACCCTCTATCCTCCAATATTTCACACGGCCTTTCTGAAAACATCATCCATTTAGTTCGATGTACCATCCACATCCCAGTTTTGGGTTCGAAAGGGTGTTCATTTCAGTTTCTCCATGGGCTTGCGTTTTCTACTCTGGCAAAAGCAAGAATGTCCATGTTTTCACAGATTACCATCTGGCTGGTGGTTTCCATTATACACTTTACATTGAAACACATTTGGGATTATGTTGACTATATTACATCTTCTTTGGGATGAAACCCCAACCAAATATGTCCCGTGCCAGAATCGAAAGGACACTTTAGAGGAAGCCCTAGAAGTGCAAGGAAATGAGCACAAAACCATGGTTTCCTCCATTTTCCTCTTAAAAAACACCATAACCACTTCCATCAAAAAAAAAGTACAGCAACATGTAAATAGCAATTCCAAATATAGATGAATCCTTTTCAGCAAGTTGGACACCTAGAAAATTATGTTATATTTTGGAGTAAATCTGATCCAAAACATCCTGTGGATGGGCTAGCGAAATCCGAATCACCAGTTGATAGATGATAAACATCCCATTATTTATAGGGTTTCAACATGTTTCAACCATCCGGGTGGTGGATTTCGCAACCATCCACAGTAGGAACACTTCGGTCATTTTTGTTTTGGATCTCGGAAGCCTAAACCCTCAGGGCTATGCCGTGGACTTTTCCTTGGGCAAAGCTTTGCACCAGCGCCCCGGCCGGATACATAGGGATACCGTAATATACCGGTAATGGCTGACATAGCTATTGAACATGGCCCATTGAAATAGTTGATTTACCTATTAAAAGATATTAAAAGATGGTGATTTTTCCATAGTTATGTTAGTTTACCAGACGGTATGAAACCCTCTGTAAATACAACATAGCCAACCCTCTAGTAATTTCTTACAAACTGGCAGCCATGACCACTTAGTTCTTTGATTTACCGTTCTTCAACATAGTGATTGTCCAGTTCGCAAACTATTAGTTCAACATAATCATAGTTATACCCCCTACCTTTGTTAACCAAGTTGCTTGCGTCAACTTAGCTAACTGTAAGGAGCCCCTTTCTGTATACAGCTAGTTCTGTAGATGATTTTAGCTCGACTTTAAGAAATTTGTAGAGGATCTTAATTTTAGCGATGGGAATGCGTCATATGTACTTGGCAAATAATAAAACATATTACTTGTGATAGTTACACCATCTTTTCAATTCATGGTGTTTTTACCATGGTTTTTACCATGGTTATGATTCCATCCATTGTGGAATCATCCTGGTGGATGCTTTTGTAGATGTCCTCTGGATTTCGCCAGGACCTTGACCTTCGTCGAGGATGGAGATGTGCCAACTCCAGGTCGTCCATGATTCGCTGGGGAGATCACCATTTGAACATGGGAATATCCATGGGTTTTTATGGTATACCCTCTGGTAATTTGTTACAGTTTGCGAACTGGAAAATGATTTTATGGCCCATAGAAATAGATTATTGACCTATTAAAGATTGTGATTTTCAATAACAAACTGGTACTTTACCAGAGGGTAGTTCTAACAATTTCTTACCCATATTCCAGGGATGAACGCTTGGTAGAAGATTTTCTGAATATGGGAGTGTTCCCTTTAGAATAGATAGCCAGTTGGCTGATCCAATATTTCAATAGCTTAGTAGAACCCAAAAAATACCCTAAAATCCAATATCTGAATATATAGTTATCTGAAAATAGTAGAAATCAAATGTTCTTGAATAGTGCAATCTCAAAATGATGTATACCCCCAAATGGGTATTAAACATCGGGAAACTGATCATTCTCCAATGGATTTAGAGCTACGCTATGCCGCTATTTTCAGACAACCCATATCATTGCGTTGGTTTATGATGTTAATACATATCCTATTATATATCCCATTATATATCCTATTATGATTATCCTATTGTTAGTATATATCCCATTCATACTCCGTTAAATGAATCCCATTATCCATGAATGAATCCCATCCCCTTAATACCCGGGGACGCGATCAACTGCATGAAAAATGCTCGTTTAACAAAAATCTGGGCAAATTATAGCGACCTCACGTCGTGACCTCACTGGAATCATGGTTTTTATATGTTCACATACATACATACATACATACATATGTATATTAATTTTCCCTACACATATACACATACATATATATATATGTATATCACTTTTCTTTAGACATGGGTTCCTAACCGGTTGTAGTGGCAGGTGAGAAACTCGCCGAGGTGTGCCGCGGCCTTGGCGGGTATCCACAATACTTGGAACTAAAAAAAACTGGTGAATCTACTGAAAAATGGGATATTAATGGTATATTAATGGTATATTAATGGGATATTAATCGGATATTAACCATAAATGGGATATTAACTAAAACTGAAAATTTAATCTATATTTATGGCATATTAACCATGAAACATATAGATATAATGGGATATTAACCATGTTTCATAGAACCATAGGACTGGAATGATTGGTTTTTCGATGACGAGCATCGACGATTTTTTGGGGAAAAAAAACAGATGGACCAAAAGAGTTGGGGGTTTCTGATGGTCTTGGATGTTTTGTGTAGCAAACCATCGGTATCAGTTTTTTTGGTTTGACGGACACAACAAAACACAATTTTTGCAAGACTCAACTGATCTTGTCGGATACTGTTTGTGCTTCAATGCCAGGTGTTTGCATGAAATATTCAATTGGAAGAAATAAAATTTGAACTTGCACTGTCCATATGTTTAGGGCCATGCTATTATAATTTTGCAAAATCATCTTGCACTTGAACAAAATTGAATTTGGAGTTTTGACAGTAGCCATTTCTATTCGAACAGCTAGGGAAACCCATTTCCATCCACTTTCTGAACAAACAGAGCTCAGTTGGGACAGAGAAATCTGGCGAAATTCTGCAGAAATTCTGAAGTTCAAGGAGAACACCCCAGACACCTCATTTGATCAAGATGTTTTTTCTTTGGTAGTGAAATGGGTGTTTCTCAAAAGAGATACCCAAGTCAACCACGGGTTTCAATACTAAAATTGTCTAACGACTGGATGATTTGGAGGGTAGCCTCATTTTAGGAATCCAACATGATTGTTTGATTGAAAATTTGCCAAAGATTGGACACGCTGGTCATTTAGAATTCATAAAATGTGATCAGAAAAAACACATGACATCTCGCCATTTCTGTAGTTTTTGCTTAACTGTTTGCCCCTAATTTTCGAAGCAAAAAACCGAAAAACTGCACCAAGGTTTGTATGTGGTGTCCATGGAGAAGCTGAAAACGGCCTATGAGAAGTGCTCCGAGGTGAGGCACCCAGTTTTCCCCAGTGACCTCGTTGCTAACGGCTGGAGCTTTCCATAGTCCTGGTACCAAAAAAATAGTTGGATGGTTTATATATCATGGAAGATCCTATTATATAAAATGGATGAGAACTGGGGGTACCCCTATTTTAGCTAATTTTAGGAACCCCCCCCCCATATGGTATATGTATCACATGTATTCATATTATCCATTTTCCATGCATATCCCAATCGTATTCCATGAGAATTGTACCGTTAATCCAATTAGATGCAACACTAGCAAGTGTGGAAGAACATTGGGTGTGTCTGAAAATGGGGATACCTCCAAAATAGCAGTTTTAATAGATGTTTTTCATTGGGAGTATAATCATCAAGTATCAAGTTTAGGAGTACCTTATTTTCAGACAAGTAACCCATTAGTACATACCACAGTTATGGAATATCCCGAATTCTTTATGGCTTATGCATGGGTCCATATCATAGGGTTGGTTTATCGTGTTGATTATATATTCCATTGAATATCGGCTTCATAGTCCATTAGATATGCACATTTAAAAAGTCCATCATTCATATTAGTTACACCCCCTACTGTAATTATATACCCTCTGGTAAACTAACATAACTATGGAAAATCACAATTTTCAATGGGAAAATCCTCTATAAATGGTCATTTTCAATAGCAAACTGTTAAATTACCAGAGGGTAAATGGTCCGAAGTAGGTGGTTTCATCCCTACTTTTTACCATGTTTTTTTTAAATGAAGCAGCGGACGGATTGACCATGAAAAAATGGAGATGCCAAGCATAAAATGATTTTCAGAAAGCTGCTTAGCAAGTCCACCACTGCCACCACATCTGGGGATTTTCCCAGATATACACATCATGGTGGATTATTATATGTTTATAAATACATATATATATATGTATATATATCCCCAATCGGGGAGTACACAGGAACACACACAAAAATATGTATATATATATATATGTATATATGTATATATGTAATGGGAAGGGAGATGGGTAAGCAAGTTGCTATTGACAATTCGAGGCCTTATATATGTATACATATGCATATATATATTAAATATTAAATATATATATATGGGTTAATTACAATAATTCACCTGAAATAAGGTCATTTGGGGATAGTCACCCCTACTAACGATCATTCCCAGTGAGGTCGTTATAATTTACCCAGATGTATATACCTCTATATATATGGATTTGTGATGATCAAAGATGACCGGCTCCAAGTTCCCCAGGCTGGCCTTGTTGAAGCCACTTGGGAGGACACCACCGCGGCAATGGGTCCCTTAAGCCATTGGATTTTTCCAGAATGGCCTCAGTGATGACAAGTGGTTTTATGGAAAGCCGGGCAACCACAGGTCTCCATTAAATGGAGTTATCCTGTTTGAAAAAAAAGAAAACTATAAACGACTGGACCCCACTTCAACATCTTGTATCCTCCGGTGACCAAACATAGCAACGGTTCCAAAATCCCCTTAGATGATTTACCTCTTCAAAATGGTGATTCTCCCTAGCTATGTCAGTTCAAAACGGAAGGTAAACTGCGCAGTGGTGAAATTACCAGTGGTCGTAGAACCCACCAATTTCGATTTTTACATTACCAGAGGATATCATGGTAAATCCCAGCATTTTTTGCTCAAAAAAATGGTAAGAAAAAACCCGCGCGACCCGGAGGAAGTTGAGAACTCCCGGGAGTTTAGCTTCTCGCGTTGTGGGGCCCTCGCAGTGGGATTTTTTTTTAAAGCCAAGACTGCCGCTTCATGGGGATGGGTACCCCGTTACCCATACGGATGTGTCCTAAAATATGGGTACCCCCAAGTCACCATGGGTGTTCAATACTATAGTCATTCATGACTTGGATGATTGGATGTTGGTACCTCTATTTTAGGAAACGCCTTTCAATGGGGGAATTTTTACATCCAGCTATACCATCCATCGACGCTCAACGGGTGCCGTTTGGGTCCGGGTGCCAGGGATTTGACTCAGCCAGCCACATCAAGAAATTCTTTGGAAACAGGGATGTGAGGGAAATATCATGAAATATTCGCGGGAAGGATATAGAACAAAAAAAAGAACCAACAAGATGATAATCTGATGATAATCTTGGGCCTGAATGAACATGGGGTTGGAAAAACCGCAAAAGAGTGGATTTTTTTGGGGTGTTCCCATAAAATCTGGGCAAAAAAAATATCAGGGCAAAAGTAGGGGGAATCATTCCCAAAGGTCCAAACATTTCAGGTGCTTTTTTAAGGAGGGGGCTGGCCAAAGAGAAGATCAGTGGCTGAAAATTTCAGGTTAGTGAAATATTATGAAACATTAACCCAGATACCCTCTGGTAATTTAAGACAGCTATTGAAGCCATGGCCATAGAAAGTTCGCTGATTTATGAAAAGTGTGGATTTTACACAGCGAACTGTTAGTTTACCGGAGGGTCATATTCAGAACCCAGGTGAAATTGACTAATTATCCCCAAATGGTCATATTTTTCCTATATTTATCCCAGAATCCAGATTGAATATTCATTTATCCCACATAATCCCATATCCCCATTGGATTATACGGGGCCAAGTTCACTAAGTTTGCCAATTGCACCGGTTTCCGCAGAAGGGTGAAGGTTGGGGTCTACCAAAAAATGGTGGCTGGAAAATCCTCCGGAACGAAATATTCTGTGTTACCCTCTGGTAATTTGTGACAGTTTGCTATTGGAAATGGCCATAGAAATAGTGAGTTTTCCCATTCAAAATGGTGATTTTCCATAGTTTTTTGTATGTTTACCAGAGGGTAATAGATGGGAAACTCCCCACTAAATGGGTGTGTCTGAAAATAGGCTAAACCCCTTTTTACCCAATGGTTTTGCTGATCATTATCCCGTTTTTAAATGGCTATTTCATTGGGAAGATTAACCCTATTTTCAGACAAACCCAAATGGCTGGATTTGTCCATGAACCTATGGAGATGACCGGAGGGCCACTGGAAATCAATGGAGAAAAGGTGGGTTTCCAGAGGCCCAGACCCGACCGACCAGAAGATAGTGCTGGAACTGCCAGGGCCCCAGGGCCCCAAATTTCGTCTTGGCGATGAATCTGGGGGTTATTTAAGGGGAGCTGATCCTATTAAACGACAAACCCATATACATACAAGATACATATGTACATATGTGTATGTGTATATATATATATACATACATGTATGTGTATATATATATATGTATGTGTATGTATATATATATAGTGCACATATATAGTGCATATATATATACATATATATATACACATATACATATACATATATATATATATACAGATATATATATATATATACATGTATGTATATATATATATATCAGGAAAATTGAAAGCACCAACCAGTTGTGCATTGAGAAGTCGAAACGCTTAGTTTTGAAAACCTCCCAACTTCATCTGAACGGGATGGCTGACCCGGTAGGCTATGCTGATCTACTTTCGTCTGAATGGATTGAGATATCAATGGAATACTTGGAGGACCATCACATTTTTCATGGAAAATTAATTATTAATTGGAATATACTTATGGGGAGATCTTCATGGAATATCAATAGTTTACTTGGAGGACCATTGTAACCATCCCATTTAGTAAGTGGTTAGTAATGGAGTATTCTTTGTGGGATATTTAGAATATTACTTGGAATATCAATGGGATTGCTTCTGGGTAACTTTTGATGTGGTTAGTAAGTGGGGTTTAGTAACTGGGATGAGTTACAGGTGCTCGCTTTTGATATCAAGTATATCAAGATCAATATTGGGATATTAGGATTATTAGGATATAAATCGAATACTTGGAGGACCATCTCATTTTGATGGATAATTAACTGATGATTAATGGAAATATGAATCTCATGGGGAGATGTTCATTGAATATGAATGGAATATGAACGGACTACTACTGATATACTATATGAACTATACATAACCAGCAATTGTCATGTTCAAAGTTTGTGGGATACTAATTGGGATATCAAGGGACTGTGGGATTTCAAGCTCATACGTAGGACTTCTAGGAACATCTGGTGATTGGCGAAAATCCAACCGAACACACTATGAACATGTTCCAAATACCCTCTCTGGTAAACAAACATAGCTATTGAAAATGGTGATTTATAGTGGATTTATCCATTAAAAATTGTGATTTTCCATAGTTATGTTAGTTTACCAGAGGGTACCAGGAATATCTTGGCACTGGGGAAAATTCAACGGAACTATCATGGGATATTTTTTTGCTGGGATCATCACAGGATGCCATAGAGGGTTTTGGTGGAAATTCCAACAGAGAATGGGGGAAATCATGAATTATAAACGAATACCATCTGGTTATTTAACATAGCCATGGAAAATGGCCCATTTATAGATGGTTTACCTTTTAAAAATGGTGATTTTCCATGGCTATGTTAAATAACCAGAGGGTAAATCCAAAACATAGGGGCCATGTCTTGGGAAAATAGTAAAAATATCTAACGAAATCATCGGATGATAATGGGTATAAAGGGCCATGGGATATAGTTGGGATACAATAATGATATGATTTGGATATTATATACATATATACTGGGGATATAATGGGGTGTAATGGCCGAATTAATGATCAAGCAACTGTTCTTTTAAACTGCCCCAATGGGTACCATTTGGGCCATGTCTTGTTAGTGATTTTACACCCATAAGTTGAGCGTCGAACACTCGAAATGCTAGCAAGGTCTTACAAAGAAAACTGGAACTCCACCATTGATAAGTGGTTGAGAAATGTTAGCAATCATGGGTCCCATGGGTCAGTTTACTCCACTATCAGTGAGACGACCAAGAAATGCTTTGACTTTCCAACGCCAGGTTGGCTTGACGCGTTCATGGGGATTCCTAGATGCTACAAAAAAGTAGTGGCTGAGCCGTATATTCCATATATCCTCATTAGTGTCAAGAAATATACCCTCTGGTTATTTAACATAGCCATGGAAAATTACCATTTTTATTAGGTAAACCCAGGTAAACCATCTATAAATGGGCCACTTTCCATGGCTATGTTAGTCATAACCAGATGGTAACCACAAGAGTACCCAAAAGGTTTGCCAAGTGCAATGGGTCTGATTATTTAGCTAAGCCAAATTCAGAATTCATTTGTCCCAACAAAATTTGATGCTCAGTCGTAATGGTCTACAGTACACCTTCAAAAAAGAACAAGTACATACGCCTTAATCCACATTCGAGTCATATTCTTATTATACTATACTTATTATCCCAGTTAACTATACTTATTATCCCCATAAGCATCCATTAACCATGAAAATTATGCTGCTGTTATTCCATTGATATTCCCATCATATCATTGCTATTCCCATATGAATATATCTCAATATATCCCATTAATTTCTGGTTGTGGTTTGGAACATTTGGATGATTTTTCCATTCAGGTGGGGTTTTGTCATGTCATCATGTCATCCCAACTGTTACTCAAACTCCATCATTTTTCAGAGGGGTTGAAACCTCAACCACCAACCAGATATATAGTTTGGTATATTAACCATAGGAAATTCACCATGGTTTTAACCATGGTTTTTCCCCAACCAGTAATATTAACCAGAAATTTGAGATTCCCATATTTTGAGTTATTTCCATCTGGGGATGGGATTTTGGAACATCCAGCTATGCCATATGTTCATATCCCATATGATCCATGAACTACAATGATTAGCTAAGCATTCCATATATATAATTATGTATATTCCGACTGTAAGTCCATTTATACTTGGTATATCATATATATTATTGACATTGATCATGGATATAGTCATATAATATCATATAATATCATATATTCATCATATATAAGATGATTCATCATATATAGTGTACGTATGTATATATATATAATGTCAACCCTCGATTAACAAACCCCGTTTACGGCTGTTTAATTGGGGGGGTATCATTTAAGTATCAGATGAAATGACTATTGAGGGGAAGTACCCCCCTAATTAATCAATGGCCATTTCAGGAACCGATTCATTGGAGGTACCTACCATATATAAGGCCTATATAAGGCCTAAATTTCAGGGAATATCCCAGCAAAATATGGCCAAACATATGGTACTAACGTACCTCCATTTTAGGATCCTGAAATTCCCATGGAATTAATAAGCAACTATGGTTTATTAATCCGGGGTTGACATAGGCTATCGTCTCAGATCATCCCCTTCTAGGCGGCATCGTCTCAGAGCCCCTGAGCACAAAGAGTGGCCTTTGCCCAAGGTGACTGACGACGGGCCGCGCGAAAAATATGTTGCTAGGGTAGTGATTCGCAATTTTATGGGGATATCATGAGGATTTTATGGGATTTTATGGGTATTTCATTGGGATTTGATGGGCATATCAATGAGATGGATGGTGATTTAAGCATCCATATTTAAGGAGAGAGAATGGAAATGGATAGAGATATGCTAGGACGCAGAGCCATCATGAACCAACAGATCTGCTAATTTGGGCGTGTCTGAAAATGATTCCTTTGTACCGTACCAAATGGTGATAGGATGATAGGAAAATGTGTGATTCACCCATGGCTGTGGTTGACCACATATCGATGGATGGCTGATGCCCATAGTTTTGTGAATGTGCAGAAATATATAGCTTTTGACCATGAAAAAAGGCCGATGATAGGTGGATCTTTGATCCACCACACACGAGCCCTAAGCATCAAACATCTGATTAATGGATGGTGAATGGAGGCTGGGTTGTTCATGAGGAATTGTTGATTGGTGGTTGACTGGTTGGCCATAGTCAGATGATGAGTAGGTGATTACAAATCATTGGGCCAGGATGAGGTACTGACTGTTCACCTGGGGTGAAGTGGGCAACGCTTGAGCCACATTTGGATTCCATTCCCCACTGCAATGTTGCCGTGTATCCCCAATGAACCAGGTCAAGCCTTCCCCAAAAATTAACACAGAGCCTGATGATAGCCTACTTTTTGTGGACACATTTTTCTTCCAACCCTAGGCAGGTCCAGATCCCAATTGTTGCCTGGTAAACCTTGAGTCTTGAGTAGCGTTTAGTTGGTTTGGCCATGTTTGAGGCCAGAAATTTCTGGCTTTAAGCGTATCCAATGTTTGTTTGTCTGGAAATCTAAGGTCAAATATCCATGACTATACCTAATCTATTCCCATTAGCCCCCCAAAAAAATCCATGATGATTGGCGAAGATCCCCACTTTCCTTTTTGAATCCTAACTCATATGCGGCTATATATATATACATATTAATATTACCAATTTATATTCATTGATGGTTAAGATATCTCCAAATGATTGCTGATTCAGCCAGACTTTTCTGCCTTTTCTGCCAGGACCTTCCAAGCCGTGCCGTGTTTTCCAGCGCTAGCTGAAGTGCCGATGTGATTCTCCACGGAGATCACAGAGCAGCAAACTCATGGGGTTGACGAACAAGAGAAGCGGCTTCAACCAGGAAAAGGGATTCAAAGCATCAAAAGATGGGGATTGAAAGCTTCAAACTGATTGAACCATCGAAAAAAAAAATCCAGAAACATCTATGGCCCAGTAAGGATGGCACCCAAGTTGAAGCCATTACAAGTTGGGCACAACTTGTGGAGCCTGGCTTCGGAAAAGATTCCAAGTCACGTTTGAGGTTATTGAGGAAACATATACTGATGTTGGACTGCTGCTGTCATTCCAGTTTCCTCAAACAGATGTGTTTTTTTTTAACATCTCTTAAAGCTTTTCTGCAGGAAATCAGCCCTGCACTTTTTGCAGTTTTCATGCGACGTGCATGCAAAGCAAAGCACAGTTGGCACTGAAGTCGCGCGTGATGCTCCTTCAACCGCTGGAAAAAAGAGACATAGATCTCAGAGGTGCCATGAGATTTCCCATTTTGAAGGTTTGAACACTGCTGACATCTCAATTACAAAATGCCGTAAAAAGTCTCAACATACTCTGGAAGAAATCCTGCATCAGTAAGCATCCCCTTCTAATTTACAGGGTTTCGCAGGAACACAGAGTCAGGTACCAACTGGTGATTCGGATTTCGCTGGCCCATCCACAGTTACAATTGAACATGGCCTGAGCCAAGAGCATCCGTGGTTCCACGCTTCATTTCTCCCAGTGCAGCTGGCCACGGAGATTCACGTGTCCCAAAAAGAGCTTTTGGTTGTAGCTGAATCACTTGAAGAGATTTGGATCTAAGAACAATCATGACATATGGGGGTGTCCGAAAATAGGGATAACCCAAATCATCCCAGTCATTAGACCATTTTAGTGTTGAAACCCATGGTTTTGCGGTACTGGTAGCACCATTTGAGGAAACCCACCATCGAAAAAAACGGAGATACCGTAGACCGTAGATACCCATCTCCAGCGTGGGGATTCATACAAGTTAGAGGTCCGAATTGTCATGGTTTAGGGATGTTTAGGGAAAAATGATGAAAATTACTTTTAAAAAGAGTTGATCAAAGGAAGTTTAGAAGTCAAACTTCCGACAATATGGACAGATGAAAAGCAGAGATGGGAAGAGACAGAGAAGAGGAGCGAAGAAGAAAGAAGATCAAAAAAGAGAAAGTCTCAGAAGAAAGAAGATCCAGATGCCCGAAAAGGTAGGAAAGTCGCGAAACGCTGTTTTTCCAATGATTTGTGGCTCCGGAGGGTCGAAAAGTAGGCTCGCTAAAGCGGCGGGTGCGGAGCAAGCTGGCCAGATGAGAGATGAAAATTGCACGCCGTTGTGGCGCAGAGCACAGTTCCAAGTCAAAATGTACAAAACACCTCAGCTCCGGAGCACTTTTAGAAGTTGAGATGTCGAAAAAGTGCACGGCGTTGTGGTGCCAAGCACATTTCGAAGTCAAAATGTACAAAACACCTTACGTTCGGAGCGCTTTTGGAAGCTGAGATGTCGAAAAAGTGCACGCCGTTGTGGCGCGAATCACATTTCGAAGTCAAAAGGTACAAAACACCACATGCTCGGACCACTTTTGGACGTTCAGATGTAGTTTCGCGTGGCGGGCGCACGGGATTGTGCACCTTGTCAAGAGTGAGCAAAACGTGAGGGTTTTGTAGCATTTCGTTTTGGCAGGCGTGGGACATTTGAAGAGGATCTGCAAAAGTGCATTTTCCGTGGCAGGCGCAGTACAAGAGACATGTTCATCAGAGCTGTTAGGAGGTCCGGGCGCTGATTTCCTGAGAGGGGCTGCATTTTGGAGCATCAGATCTTCAGGTTTGCTGAGATG
>Ga0126342_10016278_pt1 | contig 12971 bp, 7 predicted proteins | sample Cyp1metagenome_FD_92528 | JGI IMG/M metagenome (GOLD analysis project Ga0126342, IMG submission 92528) | Coral microbial communities from Lord Howe Island, Old Settlement Bay, Australia - Cyphastrea 1 metagenome | ecosystem: Host-associated > Invertebrates > Cnidaria > Coral ... | reverse complement strand
TATATATATATACAATTATATACACATACGTAAAACAAATCCATAAATGTTATCGGCTGTAACATACACATACACATACTTGTAAATATGATCATGCATGTAGATAGATACCTGCTGTACATATAGCGGCCCAATGACCAGAAATGAACCCGAAGCCGCTATCGACTGCACACGCCTTTAGGAAGTGAAACGCGCTGTGCTCTCGGCCATAGCTCCGATGGCATCAGTGGAGCAAGTCCGTGTCTTGACAGCGGTGGATTTGACGACATAGGCCCTATGGTTATTTAACGATATTTAACGATTAGACCGGGATATACAACTAATATGACTGATATATATATATATACTAATATGACATCTGCTTTTCGGCCAGTTCAGCAATATGTTTAGTAACAATGATGCTATTTGATGTTGAATTCTCATGAATTCTCCATGAGAAGGATTGGAAGTCGTTTTTTTTTGCCAACGGTGGTTATTTCACTTCTTTTCCCAGGCGCAGGAGAATTTCACCAGAGTTTTGGCCACAGCCAGGGTGGTTCAGGAGTTTTGTACCTTCTTAAGTTGAAGGTTGGTTGCCTTGGTTGCCCCTTCACATATGAGGGTTTCCATGGGTTTCCATGGGTTTCCATGGGTTTCCATGGGTTTCCATAGGTTTCCATGGGTTTCCATAGTTTCCACATCCCATTTCAGTCCGTTGGATGGCCACATCCCAGTCGGGACGGACGAGGCAAATGGGCCGATCAATTCGAAGCACTGGATGAAAACGGCACAGGCTCTGCTGGATCACAAGCCTTGATGGGCCAATTTCGGGACAGGATCAACAAACCACTGGCATAGAACATCAAATTATAGGCATAATTAACCTCCGGTTATTTAACATAGCCATGGTATAGATGACCCATTTATATAGATGGTTTACCTATTAAACATGGTGATTTTACATGGCTATGTTAAATAACCAGATGGTAGTTTGAAAACCTATGATAATTAGACCATGTGGCTTTGGATAATCGTAGTAATTACTCCAAATCCCATGCTTTCTGAGAATCTTCTCTACAGACCTGCCTTTTTTCGGGTATCCCAAAGCCATTCAATCTGGGCATCATAACATATGAATGGCCTGGTGAACGTACACAACTACCATAACAGGTCATCGAAGCTGGAAAATCCTCTGATTGTCCCATTTGATTCCCATTTGAATGTCCATTTTCCCCATTAGATGATGTACCCATGAAACAGACGATGTAACGATGTATAGATGATTCTCCCGGCAAAGTGTCAATTCATGTGGCAGCATTACACGGTGAAGCCGCGAAGCCCGAACATGCTAAGTGGTTTTTTGTGGAATCTTGGAATCTTCCATAATTGGGGTATACTGGTTTATAAAGCCCACGAACTATAACTAATAAGCATAAAGCATAGTTATTGGAGTTATGTTCATCAACTTAGCTGTCACAGATCAGCTATAAATCACATTCAGAAACATTAAAGAACCCAATGTTTGTTGGTGAACTAGCCATATTTTGAAGGTGATTTCCCCCCAGCATTTTTCTTCGAAGGCTTTCTATTTTTCTTCGCCTCGCCAGGACAGATCAAGGTGAAGGATCTGGTACAGAAGGCCCGTAACGGGACGGCGGAGGACGAGGGTCTCCGTCTTTGAAGAATGAATGATAGTTGATCCATGGTTAATGACATTAATGATTGAGAATCTATGGTCAATGATGGTGCCAAACTGAATGGCTAATCATGGGTAATGATGGTAGATAATGGTTGATGGAGGTTAATCGATGGTCAGTGATGGTTGATCTACTTTTAAGATCTTTTAAGAATGGTTAAGAGGTGTTAATGATATAGTTTATAGTGGATGATCATGGAAGATAATGGTTAATGATGGTTCAGAATGGTTGACAATGGTTAATGATGGTTGAATAAAGTTCTATTTCGTGGGAATAGGAGGGGGATACAACAATGATTGATAATCATGGTTTCCCGGTAATCGAACAGGGTGGGCCATCTTTGATCACCAGAGGGTGTTCAGGGGGAATGACAGGCAGCTGGGCAATCTGAGCACATGAGAATGATCGATGATAGCTAGAGTGATTGCTATTTTTTTTGAGTTTTGCACATGGCTGCGATGTTTTGCAGTGCGATTTGCTGGGAACAAACTGCCGGGGCCAAGTCGAAGGGCTGCGTTTTCGCAAATTTGTTGAGACAAACATGCTCAAAGTCAGTCAAAAGATGCAACCTGTTCCACCGCCATGGTGTATTGCCACCAAAGGTCAGACAGTAATTCATAGGAGCAGCACATGACGTGAATCTGATGAAAGACCGAATGCACCTTCCCAAGCTCGACTACTGTCATCAGCTTTGCACGTCCGTAATAGTTACATCTAGTTGGCACGGGATAGGTGTTGCCCCCTAAGGTGTGTCTCGAAACCCTATTATCCAACCCTAAATACTATGAGTTATATATATATATTGATTTATCATGTTGTTCAGTTGTTCCAATATTAATGTGGTCATTTGATGCCCAAAATAGGCATAAAAATCCCCTGCAGGTGGCTCAGAGCGAAGGCCAAGCTGAAAGAATCAGCGAGGCATCCCGACTAACCTAAGAGGATAATCGAAAGCAAGTGACGTGTTGTTTTTTACTGGCCATATCCTGGCTCGGGTTTTTGCGTTGCATGTTTTGCATACATCACAGGCTTTGCAAATACCGGACACGTGTTTGGATTGCTGCTAATCCTGCATTTTCAAATGGATTCTGTGACAGAAAGGTTTCCCATGAGTCCAAGTGACTTGCCCCTTTAGTAATCCATGGCAACTGAAAATCCACTATCAATGGAGGTTTAATTTGAACATCATCTATGAATGGGGGATTGTCCATTGCCAAGTTTGCCGGAGGGTAAGTGTTGAAATTTGAATGGTTTGAAGGTCCTTCTGTTCACCACTTGGGTCACTTGTCATTCCAGGGAGTTGTTCAGTGGATTGGGCATCTCCTGGCATTGAGTCAGGTTTTGAAGTTGACAGCTGATGCCTCACAAGAGATCTCGTATTCCGCCTTCCTGGCGGCGTGTTTGTTTCAACATCACTCCAACTTGGAAGAGGCAGGTCACACCGGGAGGCTATGATACTGTGGATGGAAGAAATCCTGCACCACCTTGGATGGTTGAAACCCTATAAATAATGGGATAAACCACCTATCAACTGGTGCAGGATTTCTTCCATCCACCGTATGATGGAGCAGTCATGCTGTTTTCTTTCACAGTTGTCTGGTTAAAGTTGGATGCTCAAAGCCCTGAACATGTTTTGTCGTAGAGTCAGAGGCCTTCAAGTCATACCGTTCATCAATAGCTCGCAGAAAGCCATGGGAAGGTCCATCGTGAGTACATGGGTATGCTGGCAGATGCCTGTGAGAGATGCTATAAAACCTGCAACAGGACATTTAGACACCTTTAGATATATGTTGAGCCTGAGACGCATGTTTAGATCTATGTTTAGTTTTGATATGTGTTTAGATCATGTTTAGTTTCGATTCAGATATATGTTTAGTTTGGATATATGTTCAGATCTATGTTTAGATATATGTTTAGTTTAGATATGTCTAGATGTATGTTTAGATATACAGAGGCAGAGGCTATATATTGCTGGTGATGTTCAATGGTCCGAAGCACTGCAAGGATCACCTTCGAGAGCTCTTCCAAAAGCTGGACAAGGAGCCGCAGCCGTCGAAGGCTAGTCGTTTTGGATCCAAGAAACCGCATTTTAAGGATCAGAAAGTCAGAAAGTCAGTTGATTCTGTTGGACTTTTGGACTCTTTTTGGACTTCCAACATCTGAAGAGCTCGTGAAATCAAATCGTAAACCCTCAACTAATGCTTGAAAAGAACAAATGGCGGTGAACGGGGAATCCTTAAGCAGGCCCATAGCTGGGCAAACCTTGGTTGACTGTTTTTTTTCTCTTGGGTCAGAAATGGAGATCTACAATTAATAGCAGCTAAAACATATTCATGTAGAATGTAGATGTAACTATATCTATCTATCTATGTAATCTAATCTAATCTAATCTAATTGAAATCTAATCTAATCTCATCTCAATCTAATCTAATCTTAATCTCAATCTAATCCAATCTAATCTATCTATTTATCTATCTATTGTAGTGATTTTGCATGGTATTTAGGATTGGCCATAATTAATACCGAGGAATGCGCATTGTAATGGGAGGGCTTCAAGATCTGCCTGCTCCGAATTTAAAGATGACATCCAGACACCAGGACGTTTGATCTGCCATGTAGATGACTGTTTGGTTGGTTGATTTGGTGGTTCCAGGTACTTGTTCTTTTTCATCTAGGTTTGAACATAGGATACTGTACTACCCAAAATCCCAGGTTGATGATCCAAAAATCCCTTCCGCATCCGTCATTTTCAAACAAAACCATCTACTGGAACTTGGGAGGATTCGTACAGTATGTTCTAATTGACTTTAGATATCGGGGACGAGCTGAGGTTCGCAAGTTTTGACTCTTCAGCAGGGCTTTACAAATACCACCCTCTGGGAATTTAACATGGCCGATTGATAGTTGATCTACCTATTATAAATGGATGTTAGTGATTTGTTAGTGTACTCGTACCAGAGGGTATAGATCCATCTGATTTTGGTTTCCAAGGGACTATCCACAGACAAAAAGCATGACAAACAGCTGACTCCAAGGGATCAGCTGAAAATGAGTGGCACCAACTTGGCACCGGCATGCCCCATTCTGGCACACGCACACACACACACATTTGTTGGTTACAGTATATCCCCCTAGTGGAGTGGTACTTGTTCATATCCCCCTTATATTGTTAGTCAATCTTTATCGTTTGTTGTTTGTAATCATCCCTGATGGAATCAATTCAATCTCCATTTCTCCAGAAAAACTCATTCCCCAAATCTCCAGTTCTATCAACTTCCAAGATCCCTAAGATTTGCCAATGGAGACAACCTTTTTCGAACAAAAAAAAACATGCTGGGATCATCCATAAGTCCCCAGGACAAGAAAGGCAAGGTGACAGTGGAGGAGATGTCAAAGGCCTTGGATGGGATCGCCTCTTGGCGGAAGTTTTTTATTGTGAGGTCACCTCAATTTCACTGATGCAGATGGAGCTGCTAGTTGCTAGTGACTGCTAGTGGTGGAGTCCAATTAGAGATAGATCACAATCCCAAAGATTGGGACCTTTCCAGCATTGGAGTGGCAGCTCTTGGTCTGTGAAGATGGCAGGATACAGGAAAAGGAAGGTGGCCCAAGAAAGAATTTGAAGTAGTTATATGGAGGTTTCCTAAGTCATGCGGGTCCCCCCATTCACGGATGGTTTATAGTGGAAAAGCTCAATCTAAAATGGATGATGACTGGGGGTACTCCCATGACTCAGGAAACCTCCATATAAGCATACCAGGATCAGAGGCACTGCAGGCGACCAGTAGGAACTAGAAATCACCCTGGTTAATCTGGTTAGTAGGTCTAATTGAGGTTATCACATATATGAGTGGGTTATAACCCCAGTTACTAAGCAGTTTACTAAGTGAGATGATCCTCCAACCGGAATACCATCTGGCAAATTAAGCAAATGAACATGGCCATAGAAATAGTTGATTTATAGATATTTATAGTTGATTTACCTATGAACAAAAATGGTGATTTTCCATGGATTAAATGGTGATTTTCCATAGGTGAAACGGTTAGTTCACCAGGTCGTTTTTCCCAGGCCTCTGTTTGCTTCGCTCAGGTGGACCTGGAGGGATTGGAGAGCGACTTCGGTTCACGCGCCCTTTCCTTCACAGACTTCCGTCACGCGGCGGCTGCGGTCGATTTCGGTGGCCAAATGAACCCATATGCTCCATGTATGGAATATTTACCAACATTTGCCCTAGAAATCACCCAAATGTAGGTAAATATACCATACATGGAGCATATGGAGAAGGGTGGCCAAAGGGTGGCCAGATCGGCAAAAAAACAACGATGTTCCCCATGAATTGGATATCCCGATATCATCCGATATCCATGAGATGGATTTATTTGAGAAAAAAGAGGTACCCCAGAAAATCATCAGTTTTTTTTAAACCATGTTCCCATAAAATAGACATAAATTGGGGTAGCATCATTTTCAGACCACCCCATGTACCCCAAGCTTGGCCTTGAATCCTGATCATGAGTCATGACACCGCCGATCGCATGATATACAACACAATACGATGTATAAACATAACATATAAGACTATATAAGTATATATATACACGTGTATATGTATATAAGTGTATACATATGTACGTATATTATACACGTGTGTGTATATATATATATCTAATATCAACAAAATAACTATATTTGTATATATGTACGTATATATATATATATACGTACGTACATATATATATTACATTACATAGTATCTCCCAAGCTTTGAGGCTGGCTGTTGCAACGACCTCTGACACCATCCTCCCTAGTGGGGCTCCGTCAATTGCTGGGTCTCTATGAGGACAGTGGCAACCCGGACGTGACCACAAAATGGAGAGGGATGGTTTCTGTATCTATGAGAAATTAAAATATATTAAAATATATTAAAATTACATCTGCCAAGCTGACACATGGACAATAACTGATATACCCTCTGGTAAACTAAGATAGCTATGGAAAGATCCACCATTTTCAATGGGAAAATCCACGAACTAAATCACCATTTTCAATAGCTTTTTGTATGTTTACCAGAGGGTATCTATGAGAAATCCATGACAAGCCATGACAATTCCTGAATTTTCACATCTTTTGGGGATGATCATGGATGATCATGGATTATCATGGATTATCATGGATCTACTGGGAATCCCTATCAAAACCACCCATTCTCTTGGAGAGTGGTTGGAGAGTGATCGAAAATGGAGGCCCAGTTTTACGTGTTTTACATGTTTCATATAAAAACAAAATTAAAAACATCTAAACACACGCAAAAAAAAGGGCCCCCATTCATTTCCAACCACTCTCTTGGGGATTTCCCTATGGTTTTCCTTCCTGAGGCATTGCAAAGAGCTGGCGTGTCGACACGGTCCGCGCCAAGACGGGAGAGGAATCCTTCGAAGCGGCACGACGAGAGATGCTGGGAATATCAATGAAGATGGGCCAGAGGCATATCCACATAGAGAATATATATAGGGATATATAGGGATATATAGGGATATATAGGGAATATATAGGATATAGGGAATATAATCTGGATGAATTAAAATGACCTCACGTCGTGACGTCACTGGAATGGTAGCAATTGGATTCGGGGAATCATCCCCAAATGGCCGCAAGTTTCAGCTATTTACAGGTCAATGAATTCATATAACTCAGCCAGAATATAATGGGTATTGCCTATTTTAAGATGATGTAATAGGGATATGATGGGAGATTGGCTAATTTAATTTAATTTTAGTTTAGTTCATTTTATTCCTACACATATATATATATATATAGGTGTGTTTATCACCCACAATATTATATATGATGGTTTCGTAAAATCGAAGGACCCCAAAACCAATGTTTTTAAGTAATTATTAACAGTTTTGGATGATTTTGAGGTTCCTCATTGTAAGGAACCCAACTATATAGTGTATATATATATATACATATTATCGGGATATATCTCAGATAATTACTATTCTTTCTCCCGGACATTTCTGACGACCTGAGGTATTATTTATTTAAAAGGAATGTCACAATAGATATTATCTGGTTAGATGTGACGCTATGCTAGATAGTATAAACCAGTACAACCTGTACTAACAACATGATAACATTGCTGCATTGAAGATATGACACTATACTTGACTATACTGTGCAAAGGATATGAACACAGTAATGTCAACCCTGGATTCTAAAACATCCGTTTTATTGCGGTGGATTACATTGGATTACTAATTACCCCCAAGATAGTGATACATTGCTATGCCTCCCTATTGGTAAACTGAGGAATGCCGCCTGGCGCCAGTGGCATCGTGCGCGGCTGCGCGGAGAAGCTGAACCGGATCTGGAAGAGATGTGTCTTGACTGTCCGGTCAGTGTTGATTGCAATGATAAAGATTGTGGTTTAACATGGTTTGACCATCAACAAATGGTGATTTCATGGGATTCGGAAGGGAGGAGTTGATGGGAGTTGATGGAGAATGGGACATGGGATGAGATTGAGATATATTGAGATTACAGTAGCCACACTTCATGGATTTAGGGAACACAAATTGCAGGAAAGCATGGCTTGTGGTCCCACAATCCCAGGGTTTCCTGTGAAAATTTCTCTGAAAAGCCATTGCTGGGGTTTCCCCAGCTGGTAGCAGTGGCGGCATCGCCAGCAGACAGGTTGGGAGGTGCCAAGTTCATAGGATGCTCACTCGCAAAATCTGTTTTTTGATGCAGGGTTGCTCTAACTCATGATAGGCCTGATAGGCAAATCTTGGCCGCAAGAGGGGTAAATTGGTCATTTGACCTCTGTATTTACCCACTTTACCCCCTTGTCCTGAGCTGTTTGGAGCAACCCTGTGATAATATCTTTGCGGAGACAACCCCAAGTTCCGATGTAGAAGTTGCTGAATGTGGAGGCTGAATCCGATCATTTCACTGCGGGCGATATGCACTTGGGGATCAATTTATCATCCCCTAAATTAACATAGACCCCACTTCATCAACAATTTTAGAGGAAAGCAGTCTTCCAACCCCCAAGTCATGACAGGGTTTAAGTTAGTTGTGGGATAAGAGCGGATCATTGAATCAAACTTGCCGACTTGGAAGCGTTTCATGTTCCCATTGTCTTTGATTCTAAAGTGCGAAACTGTCTGCTGATTGTTACTGTAACATCTTCCATTCAAAGATAAACAAACAATGGTGATAGATGATTATAGTGAATGGAAAATCTTTTTTCCGCTGTTTTTTCCATTTCTGCTGATGATAGATGATGATAGTGAAAAAACAAACAAAACTTCCAAACGCATTGCTTTTTGCAGGAGAAACGGATGTTTAACTGTCCCCTTGGGAATCTGCCCAGGAAGGGCTATTCGGCCCCAGGCCGGGGTTTCCAGGAGTGGCTTTGGATCCGACTAACGGTTTCTAATTATCCAAGAGTTCCACAAGTAGCAAATTTGTTCCATTAGTAGCACCCCAAAAGATGCATCAAATTATAACATCCTACTGGGTCCTAAAATATTTACCCAGTAGTAACCTACTTTTCTGTGTGTCTTAGTGGTTGCACCGCGCCAGGCGTGATCTCGCCGGCCGTGCCCAGTGTGCCAAGCAGCGCCAATGGAACCCATGGTGTGTCGTCCGAGTCCTGGGGGTCTCTGGGGGTCTGGGGGTCCCTGGGGTCCCTACGGGCAAATCCCTGGAAGCTCCGAAAATGATGGGAAAATGATAGGAAAACCATGGAAACCCCCAAGATGCCATACGTTTTACCACTTTTCCCATGTCTTAACATCATTGTCCCATCAAACACTTTTAGGCGGATAATGATTCTAGAAAAAAATATGGATTTTACATCATCAAATTTACCCTCTGGTAAATAAACATAGACCCTGAAAATCACAAATTTTTAATGGAAACTAGTCTTCCAACCCCTATCTGGCAGGGTCTATGTTTATTTACCAGAGGGTAGTTGATTCTTTTCATTACTCTCTTGTTTTGGGGTTGCTATAAGTAACTGGATGATGTTGTTGGACCTGGGAGGATGTGGTCAGTAATGAATGGGTCTTTGAGATCTCTCAGAATTATTGGGGTTTTAAAAATCATCCCAAATCCTTTCTGTAAGAATTTGCTAGCACTAATGATTATATCCTCAATGTCTCCCTTTTTGAATGTTTGACATTGTGGCTCCGCCCTGTGGAGCAGAAGATGGTGTGGTCAAACGACCATCGCCATGATCTTAACGTCCATCCCTTGCTGGATTGCCCATGGCGCCCCCTATCATATCCTGATTATCCTGATTTGAGGACTGAAGCAGCAACCAATCAGACAGTTAATTGGTTGGTCAATCTACTATAAGTTGTATGTATATATATATATATTATATATATATATTATATGTATGTGTATCCACATCAGATTTCACCATTACAGCTGGCCAGTTTTTGTCATGTTTCCCCCATGTTATCAATCTCCAAATCCTGTTGGTTGATGTCAGCCCAGACTGAAAAGCCCTGGTTGATCAATTGAGGGGGCTCATCAAGCAATGATAACTTGCCGATAAAAGGGTACCCTGCAATCAACAAACGACCGCCAATAGGTACCTCAGGTACCTCCCTGCTTGTGTCACCGTTTTGGGTTACTACAAATACGTCATCCTAGTTTGTGGTACCCACTGTTACCATCAAAAAGAGTTTACTGTTATATAAGAGATTACCACACTATTTGTACCCCTCTGGGAACCCCCCCTAATTTATCATTGTTAACTAATTAACAGGGGGAGTCAGCGACAAGGCCCATCAGCTTGTCGCCAGTGGAGTTGCTTCCCCCCGGTTCCAAGCCTCCAAGTCGATCGGCAAGCCGAAACAACAGTCGCGTGGCGGCCGATCCACCATGGGACCATGATGATGAACCACCTTTTTATCCATCCCATCCTACTAGTCGGCTAGTGATACATACTATGGATAAAATGGTAACAATAAACAACACTATCATTGTGTACATTCCCTTTAAAGGAGGGGATTTATGAATCATGGCCCCCTCTTGTCGTTGATATTGTTTCTTGTTGGCTGGTTAAATGCAAATGAAACAAGTGTAAATAAAGTACATACATATTATATATATATATATACACAAAATATATGTATGTAATGGAATGGAATTGAATGTAATGCAATGTAATGCAATGCAATGTTTTGTTATGTTGTGTACGTATATATATATTATATATATACACACCAATTATAGATGGTTGATCCACAGATTACAGATGAGGATCTATTATTCCCAAACATCGTTTCCATGGTATTTCACCCAAAGCCACAGCTATATCACTACTGTGGATCCCATTAAACAAAACATGACAAACATATCGTTATACCAAGTTTAGATGAAAACATATTTTATACGTATTGATTCACCATGTTGTTTCTTTAACCACCAAAGAAGTAGAACGGTAATGCCTGAAGCGGGCCCCCAAAATGACTAGATTAAAGACAAAGCCCGGGTTCCAAAAAGGGGGATATTCATATTAGGGGCACGGGGTTCACATGGATTTAACACTTATCAACACTAATATTCATGGTTTTTCACCCCTATGGACTACAGGATATATCATGATATATCAACCATAACCCTCCAGTTCTTCCAGGGGATCCCAGTGCCCAGGTAAAGCGCCTACGCCTTGTGCCAGTCCCCGGGACACCGAGTCGGAGGTCCCCGACAAGTCGCCGCACACCGAGTTCATCTGGGCGCCGAAAGACGTGGGAAACGGAGGATTTACCCAGCAAAACATGAGGGATTCAGCTCAAAATAGGAATTTGACCACCAAGACCATCCAGTCAGTGTCCAAAATATTCTAGTGTATCTATTGTTATAATAATATATATATATATAATATCCATAATAATTATATATTCTAGAAGATGCGGCGGATGCAATCCATTATTTTGCCATGTTACATCTACATTGCAGGGGACAATCCCAGCGGCCCAGGCGTGGATCGGAATATGTGTTGGAACTCCCTGTTTTTTTGTCTTTGAAAGAGCCCGTGGTAGAAAAATCAGGTGGCCTTTCCTTTAAGTACAGCAAACCCCTGCCGAAAAATGCAGAACAGTAAACTAATGTCAATGCCATATATATATATTATATAAACACCAATTATAGATGGTTGATCCACAGATTACAGATGGGGATCTATTATTCCCAAACATCGTTTCCATGATATTGTAGCCCTGCCCAAAAATTACAGATATACCCTCTGGTTATTTAACATAGCCATGGAAAGATCCACCATTTTTAATGGGTAAACCATCTATTTCTATGGGCCATGGCTTCCATGGCTATGTTAAATAGCCATCTGAAAAACCCACTATTGGGGTAGCAATTTTTTTAAGGGGTAAATCCACTAATTCCACGAACTAAATCACCATTTTCAATAGCTTTTTGTATGTTTACCAGAGGGTAACTTCTTTTCTTGGTGAATCCAGCGAGCCCCAGGTTAAGTCCCGAAGCCCTCACTGCCACCTGGCAAGTGGCTACAGCTGAAGCCAAGGACAACCACAGCTGTCACGAAAGGGATCAAGGTGTCGCCCCCAGTAAGTTTATAAACATAGTATCTATAGATATATCAACCATCAACCATACTTTGCCTAGTTATAAACCAACTTAGCTAAGTATTGGGGCAGCACCTTAGATATACATACATACATACGTAAGTAAGCGTAAATATCTAGAGGAAACCATGGCTTTTCCCATCTCCCGTAGCAGGAGAGCCACACGGAAATTATGCATTTACAATGTATATATATATATATATATATATACGCTCGGGGCCCTAGGTTTCCGCAGAGTATCTTGGTTCTCATTGATCCATATGTCAAAAATCACTGTTTCGCCAGAGCGAAATGTGGATTTTGCACATTCTTCCTTTTCATTCTTTATTGACAATTTTACGGAGCTAAATTTTTAGGCCCGCGCAAGTTGCATGTTATGACATATTATCCACAGTACATGTCAATTGTGATTTTCATGTTTTCCTACACGAAATACCACTTTTCATGAATTTCTTTGTTTTCTTTTATCCGGAATTGTCATTTTTTACTGCGGCACGTGGGGTAATATGAAGAGGTGTCTTTTTTTATTGGTATTTGCAGTGAATTTTGACGTTAGCATGAAACGGCACATGTTGATAGTCAGCCTTTTTTTTGCTCGTTGTTGCTTCAACTTCATCAGCCTGCTGCAACATGTTCTTTTTCAAAGTTTCTGATTTTCTTGTTTTCCCACAC
>Ga0126342_10016277_pt1 | contig 12972 bp, 12 predicted proteins | sample Cyp1metagenome_FD_92528 | JGI IMG/M metagenome (GOLD analysis project Ga0126342, IMG submission 92528) | Coral microbial communities from Lord Howe Island, Old Settlement Bay, Australia - Cyphastrea 1 metagenome | ecosystem: Host-associated > Invertebrates > Cnidaria > Coral ... | reverse complement strand
TAGTGGACCATAGTGGACCATAGTGAACCATAGTGAACCATAGTGGACCATAGTGGACCATAGTGGACCATAGTGGACCATAGTGGACCATAGTGGACCATAGTGAACCATAGTGAACCATAGTGGACCATAGTGGACCATAGTGAACCAGCTGAAAGGTTGAGATTTTTTCCTTCAACCTGCCCGTTTTTCTGATTGAAACGGAATTCTCAAATGGCTGAGCATCGCACCCATAAGGCACCAGCAAGGATCATCACTAGCACCAACAGGATGATGTGAAAGTAGAGTGGCATCTCTGGTACCATCTGTGCCCTGGGTGGCCATCAACATCCATCAACCGCATCGCTTTGAGCAACTGGTTGATAGGGCTTCCCAGTGGTTCCCCGCATTGGCACATTGGAGCACTTCACAATCGCCATGGAACATCATTGGGCCAGTCACTGCAACACCATGTTTCACCGTTAGCCAACCACCGCTTCTTTCTCGTTTTGGATGGTATCCACAAAAAAAAGGAGTTAAACCATCATATTAAGCCATGTTAAACCATGTCACAGCATGTGAAACCATACAAAACTGGCTTCCATTGTAAGTAGTTGAATATCATTGAATTTCCCCCCGCCGCTCCTGGCAAAAAAAAACTGGGATTCCCCACCGCACTGCCCACACGAAAGCGGATCCGGCTAGACAACCCATGGGCAGAGACCAGAGAAGCCAGGCCTGTGGAATGGAAGTTCAGATGGTGCACATGTTGTTTGTTAATGCGGTAAATCCAATCATAAACCATCCCTAATCTTACCCTCTGGTAATTTAACATAGCTATGGAAAATCACCATTTTTAATGGGAAAACTCACTATAAATGGCCATGTTCAATAGCTTTTTGTATGTTTACCAGAGGGTAGATGGGTGGCAAAAACCATCCCCAAATAAATGCCAAGGTTCTTTTTTTGGTTTGCCACATTGATCGGATACCAATGGCATATCAACTGTGTGTATTGATGGGATATGGATGGAACCTTCATTGGATATGAACTGGAGGTGAGATGGGGTATGAACGGGATATTAATGGTTCATTTATCTGATATTGATGGTTTAAAATATATAATTATATATATATATATTATATATATTATATATATGTTTAGAAAATTGGGTCTGAATATGGGATAATCGGATCATCGTAGGATAATGATGGGATCTTGCCGGGATATCAATGGGATATTAATTGGACATTCATGGTTTATTCATGGTAGATTAATGCCATATGAATTGGTTTAAATTGTTATGACTGGGATAATGGTTTGTTAATAGGATATTTAACAAAATATATTAGCCGTACAGCAAATGGTTGGAAGGCCCAACAAACAAAAACATAGATTGAAGAATATCAACGGCATAATACATACATATATATATTTTTATTTATTTATTTATTTATTTCTATTTTTTTATTATTTATATTCAATTACATTTATAATTATATCTATTTTTATATCTATATATATTTATATGTGGGAATATCACCAATGATATCCAATGATAATCTGATAATGATCTCATTGGTTGAGCTGCATGGTGCTACATCTTCGCGCCAAGTGGCCGCAGTGTCCAGCATGTGGCCGTTGAAGCTCGAAGCAGTCTGAACTCGAAGATGCATAAAGCGAGACCAAACATGAAAGAACCTCGGCCGACAAGGGAACCATAAGGAACCCATTGCAATGCTGTCACTGGAGTGTCATCAAACGTCACCTCATCTAGAATTTCAAGACGGGACACACGCACCAGCAGGTCAATGCCAAAAAGAGCTTCCACCTCAAATGACCATTCGGCGATCGGAGCAGCATGGTTCAATCTTTTCAATGTGGTAGGCGCACAAATATCATGACATTCATGATGAATCCTCACAGCCTGCCATGCTGTCACGGCACACCGAAGCAGACACCACGGCGGTCACAAGGAAGGCCGTGGCCATATGAACAATAAATGCCGAGTAGTCCCATGCAACTCCCATTTCAGGAGCTTCAATGGCCTGACAGATTTGTTCCACGCTTTTTTTCAAGGACAAAAATGATAAAAAATGGGACATGGGTTGTCCAAAATCATCCAAGATGGAGGTGTATACTTTCCCATTTTGCCCCAATTTTTGTGGTTTTTTTTGAGGCGAAATCCATGTCGATTCCAGGTCCTTCTCAGCGTTGAAGCGGGGATAGCGGTCCAAGTCGTCCGGGGACCATGGCAGGATGATCTTCAAGGCGTACAGGAGGCAATCTGGCAAGGAGCGCCACACATAGATGATCTTGCCCACCTGACCAGGTGGGAAATTTTAGATGATTGGAAAAAAATGGCTAACACTACTCTACATCACTATATGTGTATGCATATATATATATATATATATGAATACACATATGTAGATATGTGTATTATATATATATATATATCAAACATATAAGCATTTACGTACTTGAGACGTGCACATGGCTTGTGGTGCTCAGGATCCAACCAATGTGTGTTGGGTGAAGGGCACCACACCGCCCATCACAAGGCCCATGATGTAATTCACGTAGAGAACGCCTGGGCCGCTGGCGCCAAAGCAATCTGCGAAGTAATTTGGTCTTTCAAAGTATAGCTGTGTAGACCATGACGATCTATATGATCTATAAGGATCTATAAGGATCTATAAGGATCTATAAGGATCTATAAGGATCTATAAGGTATACCATGGCATACCCCAAATCCTTTAGTTTATCATCACATTTCCCAATAATTGTGGATGTTTCTGGTGCATCCCGCATCCCCATTTCCGAACACGCCCAGGTCGGCGGGCACGCCTGGCACATGCATGGCATAGAAAGCATCGCCAATGGCTGCCTCCAATCCTCGGTCGACCACCCTGAAGCCTCTTTTCAGAGGTAGTCCTTCAGATATACCCGGCCTGGTAAACATACAAAAAGCTATTGAACATGGCCATAAAAATAGTGGATTTACCGATTTACCCATGAAACATGGTGATGTTCCATAGTTATGTAAACGTTTACCAGAGGGTAGATGATATAGTTCAAAACAATACAGTGCTTAAGCAAGAAGCCAATGTTTCCCGCATCTGCCAGGGGTTGGAAGAGACTCATTCTCCCACCTTCTTTGCCAATCACTGCCCAGGCAGTAACCTGAGACTCCAAATGTCATGAAGCTCAACTCGAAGCTGCGAGTGTCTCAAAATGGTGGACATTACAAGGTGGGTCCATTGTAATTGTTCATGGCAAACTTTGATACAGCATACGCCATCGCAATTTTGGGGTGTCCACTTTTGAGACATTCCCCTACACCATCCCGCACCAATGCTGGAATTGTCCATGGAGTCTGAGTGCAAAACGCCCAAGCTAATCCAGGTGTTGAAGAATTGAACCACTGTGTTCAAGACAAAGATGAAGGTATCAAATCGATCCTGGCAAGACGTCAAGACGAGTCTAGTTCAATCACGGGAGAAAATTAGGTGTTTAATCATCTCAATGCCATCAATATCCCATACTATCCCATTAATAAACCGGTTATACCCTACCACGAGATGGCCACCGCACCTTCTTCTTGAAGCCTGCAAAGTAGGCCTGGTTGTACACCTGCGGCGGAGCTATCAGGGTAACATGGAAAAGAGGTTTTCAACCATCAAACATGGTAGGACTGGTAGGATATAAACGGTTTCTTTAAATGGGATGGTGTGGGATATTGATGGCATTGAGATGGTTTAAGAAACTTAAAACCTACTTTTCCCATCAGATATGACATGGGTCATGGAACCCCACAAAATTATAGACAATGATGATTTCCAGGATGGTTTTTGCCGATGATGATTTCCCCATAGTATAAAAAAAAATCCAGGTCACTGTTCTATCTATTTGGCCCTTGCGAATCACCAGAATGGGGCCCCTTTGGGATCCGATCATCACTTGATGGCCGCAACCTGGGCAGAGATCTGCTGGTTCACAATTCCCAGCAGCAAGCCAGCCATGGTCTGACCTGTGTTGATCATTGACAAAGATCTCAAGATGTGCACAATATGTGTGTACATATGTATATACATATATATATATATATATATGTATGTATATATATATATCTGTGTGTGTGTGGATAGAACTAAAGTCATATCACATATCCAATATTATATGTTAGGCAGATCGATAGATGGATGAATAGGTGGATCGATGGATAGACGGCTGGATGGATCGATCGATATCTATCTGTGGCCAGTTGCTGGGTCCAGCCAGGTTGGCACCAGAGGACATAAAGGCACCAACCACAAAGACCTCGGTAGCAAAGATTATTCGGCTGATATGAGGATTTGGATGGGGATACATGTGTGAATACGGTTTTTTATGTGGGGCATATGTATATATATATATATATACACATACATACATAATCATACATATACATGAGTGGGGGTGTGTGCGTGTGGAGATGTATATGGGATGGGAGCATAATGTTTTTGTTGTTTGGTTGTTTTTGTTTACCCTCTTACATTTGGTCTTTTCTGTGGTCATGATCCAAGGTGGAATGAAAAATGATGAGAAACGAAAAATATGTAAAACCCCGAAGCAGTTGGGCGAAAATAGACATGAGCATAAGGTTGCAACAATGATGATCAGTATGATCTGGCTAGTGATTTTTCTGCCTATTTTGAACAGATTAGAGTCGAGTGGTATCACTATCGCAAGGTGTATCCATTTAAATGATATGGAAAATAAACAAATAACATATAACATTATATATATATACCGGTATATACATATATATATATATACACGTATCCATGCAGCTTGGGCCAGGTTTACCAGCCCCCGTGCGGCCCAAGTGTCGTTGTAAGGAATGATGATCAGTGCGTTGACCTTAGACAGAGGTCAACTCCTTGGGCCCTGGGAAGGCTGGCCATTTGGACTCTGGAATCCAGTCAATTTCATGACATTCCCAAGCTTCGCGCCGTCAGGAAAAAGAGAACCACCTTGAGTGCTCCCTTCCTCATTGGATCAGAAATGAGCGATCTGAAAGAACGAACCATGGTGCCATGGTGCTGTTTTATATGCGCCACCACTGAGAGCCCGTCACAGAAGCTCTGATGACATGCTCCTCGGAATTCTGCTGATTCTCCCAGAAAACGGAGACCGGGTCAAAGTCCACAGATTCCAAGGCCTTAGTCACGCACCCATGAAATGCCCGATGTTGGAGATGATTTGAATGACTGGAAGCTGTACCAGCTTTAACAATGGATTGGTCTAATTTCTTTAGTGGAAAATCTACAGGAAACCAATGAGTATGAGGCTTTTTCTGATTTACCCTCTGGTAAACCAACATAGCTATGGAAATCACCATTTTTAATGGGTAAATCCACTATTTCTATGGCCATGTTCAATAGCTTTTTGTATGTTTACCAGAGGGTATAGTCTGTCCCTGTTCTGTAAACTTTCAACATCAATTCCATGGAGTTCACCATGGAGTTTACCTGGATCTCCTGGATAAATCGGCTAGGCGGCGACATCTGGCAGCTCTGGCATCTGTATCACTTTCGCATCTTTACCTCGGACGTGATCCCACAACAGAGGTTGGCAATGACGGTATCCCATGGTCGCCCCAATAAAGTAGATAATAATCACTGAATCATTCTCCCAAAAATCTCCCTTAAGATGTCTTTTGGTCTTTCCCCATAAGATATGATGTTACACATAAATAGCTCATAGTTCATGGTTACAACCCATACATATATCCCATATATCTGCGATATTTTTGTTGCAAAATCCCCCCCCTTTGGTGGCCCCCCATCCCCCTTCCCTTCGCTTCCGCGGTGCTATAGGCCGTGAGAACTTCGTCTCGCGTCGAGGCCTTGCTAAAAACCACGAAGGCGCGACCCACCGAGGTCAGTTTCCTCGGCGCCCGGTGGCGATATCTGGCTCCGGTGAAGAAATGGATGAAGAAACGAAAATGCTGATAGATTAAAATCTACAGGAAACTATGGTTTTTACCATCAAAATATTCATTGGTTTTACAGGAAACCATGGTTTCCCTTATATTCATTGGATTGGTTTAAGGGAAAAACTACACCGGAAACCATGGTTTTTACCATCAAATGAAAAAGGATTTCCTGTAAATTTTCCCATCATCCAATTCTATGATTGATATATCTATAAATATATATATGTGTGTGTGTGATTATTGATAGCTAGTATAGCAATAATGGCAATAAGATACAATAAGATACTGATTAGTCCTAGACTATACTTATGATAGATAATATGTATATATATATAAACAACTAATAATATGGCTTGGTTTCACCACGTGCTGAAATAGATTATATGCAACTATATTACATGTAATATTGCCTGTGCATGCGTGGGGAGACAGATGGCACAGAGAGGATCTGATACATAACTGCATGTGGATTTAAAATGCTTTAAAGGTAGATGCCGTAAATCATAATTAAGTACTACGTCCTACAGCTGTCTTGGTGCAAATAAGACTCCCTTCGTTGAACCACGCTTCGGCCTTTGCTTTGTCAATGGCCTTCTGTCTCTCCCAATCCATCTTCACAGCCTCACCCTGATTATCGAAGGCACCGAGTTCTTCTTCCTGGCCACAGGCGACAAGGACAAAAAATGACGAGTTTACCAGACATTAGATCTTATATAACATATCTTAACCACCCCAAAGACCTTGGGATTTTAGATATTTTACCATCCAGACAAGTCGAGCCAGGTCTGACTTCAGGCCCGCCGAGCACTGCTTAAAACCCCAGCCCGAGCCTTTCTGCGGGTGATGTTTGCAAGAATATCTTCTATTTCTGATCGCAAGGTAAAGTCCTCAGCGGTGGTTTCAGTTTTTGAGCTACGGTCCAGAGAAAATTGATGATCAGTGAGAGGCAACTTTATACTTGATCGGCATATTGCAAAGTAATCACCCGTCCTTCCACCAAAATCCTTCTGCAAAACCAACGACGTTAAACCGGCATGATCTATGACCCTCCACGATCAGCCAAGGTTCAGATAGATCATATGCAATGCTCACTCCATGTATGGCATTGTCTTCCAGCTTCACGTGCTTCGAGAGTTGTCTTTGCAACATATCTTTCAGCTGTTTCTGACAGGGGCTCCCCCCAAGTTGTCATCAATGTCCGCTTTTGAAAAGGCTTCAACAATCTTCAACAAGGCGAACTGGATAGGAATGTCTCCTCCCTGGTAATGATTGAAAATCTATCAAATCTCAATCTTTTTAGCCCTGCACCTCATGTGTCATGCTGCTGGGTAGGCCTGTCCTTAGCAAACGCAGACAGAGAATCGCCCAAAAGCGTTTTGCTTTGTGACCACATGTTTTTTGCAGCTGAGTAAGGATTTCGACTAATGAACCGATGTACGCCTTGAGCATTTGATGTTCTCCAACGCTGAGCTAGCGGCAGCAAGAGGGCATAATCAGAGCTGTCGACGTTCATCTCGTCAAATTCAATAAAGAAATTTAGGCAACCTTTGTCGGCAATTTTCGAGTCTTTGGGTCAGCAGTTTCAAAAGCACCGCAAACAGAAACAAGTCCTGTGGATGAGCAATGAAAAATATCCGATTTCTCATCCCATGACATCCTAGTTAGTAGGTATTCCATGATATTCCCATCATCGCTTATAATCCCCAATAAACCCAGGTAGTTTATCACCCCATCTGCCCCATCAACAGGTGGCGCAGGTGGCTTCAGGATTTTTCGTGACGCCAAGATACTTCGGCCTTGCTGTAGGGATATGACCTTGCAACGGCTGACAGCTGGACAGCTGTCAGCAGCGATGCCGGACCTGGAGAAAAAAACAGGTCGGATCTGAGGCGGACACGAAAAGGGCCCAGAATAAAACACCTCAAGGGCGCACGCCTTCGGCACATAGAAAAAAAACAGGTCAACCCTACAAAGTCTGCGACATATATGATACGATAAAAATATTATAAAAATATATGAAAAAATATGATAAAAAAAATATGATAAAAAATATGATAAAAAAATACGATAAAAAATATGATGGTAAAAAATATGATACAAAAATATGATATAAGTGTAAGCTGCAAAAAGGACGGTTTGAGGCACAGAGTGTCCAGAAGCTGTTGCTGGCAAACTTCTGCAGAGTTGCGACCTGCGGCCGCGGCTTGGCCCGGGATGCCCGAGATGCCCGAGATGCCCGGGCCGCGGACGAGAAACGGAGGTGACCCCGGCCTCCAGCTCTGGAGTGAAAGATGGACAGTTCACCAGGGGCGAGTAAAGCACCTGGGACTTTCCAGGAAAATGTTAGCAGAAAATGGTGGAATGGGTACCAGTATGCCCTCAGTACCAGTCAAAGGGAACCTTCCACCAGAAATCATGGCATTCAATGGGACTCCAAACAGCGGCCATGGCACAGCTGGTGCAGTCAACGACTCTCTGAAAGCCTCTAGCATGGAGCTGACCAGTTCGTCCTGCAAGGGGACAGGTGAAACCTGAGTTTTACCCCGCTTGGTCTGTGTTGCACAGCCATCACAGTGATTCAATGCAAGCGATAATCCCATCTCCCTTACCATTAAGTTCCCCGGCCCTAATCAAGGCATTTTCAGCAGAATATTTCATGTTGGGGGGAAGGGATTAGGACCTAGGAGTACCTAGCTGGACCACAGCACTTGGCTGCATTGGCTGCCTCTTCAGTTGGAAGGTACTGCCTCAGACCAGCCGGTTTGTAGAGCCTCGGCAAATTTCAAGCCAATGAAACTGAATTGCGGGGCGGGTGACTGGCAATGACTGGTGGCCAAGCAACATACATAGACCTTAGGCCAGCAGCTTTTAGGCAGTGTAAAGCACAACGCTGAAACCGGGGAAGTTGTGAAAACATGGCACGGGTTGTGACAGTTGTGACAGCTATCACTGCAGCCAGGAAGCAGCAAAAGGTGACCACAGCGCAGACAAACAGGTGCTGAGTTCGCTTGTAGTACAATGCAACTCCAACGCCTGAAACGTCATCTGTCATCATACTGACCTCGACCGGCAAGGAATTTTCAACAAGCAACACCATATATGTATATAAACATATAACTGTATGTGTGGGCATTTTGGCATCATATTGGTGCACATATTGCGGCAATATCTGTAGAAAACTCATTGAATACACTTGGGGATGGCCAAGGGGTAAAACCTGGGGATGAAACACTGAGATCACGCCACATTCTTGGAGCTTTGTCGCTCGTTCGGTCCTCGGCGACTTGGCTTTGAAAAAGGTGCTACGATTGGGAAAATGCTGGAGATGTCAACATATGTATAATATACACATATACATATACAGCAATATATAGAGAGAGAGAGTTCGATGGCTAACTCGATCGCTAACTATTTATGCATATATATATATATATATATATATATATGTGTGTGTGTGTCTGTATGTGCGTGGATCTGATCTTCTATATTGTTATATTATGCGGTATCTTATCATGTCATACGATTTATCTGAACTTATGTTATTCTTATTGTTACAGTCTATCAATCGCATTGCAATTGTTACATTAAAGCATATGAAGATATGTTCGATGTTAAATATTCAATGATGTTTCTGTATATCGGTAAATTGCCGATATAGAAGCCCAAAGAAAGGGGGGTCCCAGCCCTTTTTAAGCTCGCTCAATGCCACCAAAGTCTCCCAGCGGTGCAGTTTGCACAAGCGCCGGTGCCGACGCGCATTGATCATGTTCTGAAGGTTCTCCTCCTAAAATCCCAAGGGGAGGGGACCAATCTCGCACCATGAAGGATATGATATGATGTCATGAGACGTCTAGAGTCTAGGCCTGACAGCATTGCAAAAATGAGAATTATATAGAATTATGGTTTCAGTTGAGCTTCTGCATGTGGAGATTTCTTGCCACGAAGGTAGCAAACAAGGACGGTCAACACCTCAAGTGGTGCTTGACAGCTTGGTGCCAACAGATACGAAAAAAACATGGCTGCACATTGCAAGGCATCAGGCCAAACATGAGAGTCAGCAAGGCACCAAGCCAACAATGATGATCAACAAGGTTTGCATAACCTCAGTGTTCAAATCCAACCAGCGCACCGTCCTGCCATTCTTCTGCAAAGGGAATTCACAACATTTCACAAGTGCATTCTGCGGCCGTGAAGCAGCAGCACTAATGCCGTTGGAATCCAGAAAAAAGATGCATTGATCATTCTCAAGAACGAAACCTGCGGAAGTTCGGCTCCCCGTTTCCCAATGGAAATCTGCAGCAAACCTAGTTTTTACCAATTTATGGGGGTTTTCCTGAGGAAAAATCGACATTGAAGCCAAACATAGCCCAGAGATCCATCTTCAGAGCCCGCCAATCGTGCCTTTGAAGCAGGTTCTGCACTTGGTTCTGGACTCGCAGTACCGACAACCTTCCGCCAGTTTTCTCCACCAGGCAAAAGTGGCAAGTGCATCTCTCAAGGAGATTGCACTAGCCATAAGGGACATGACAAACGTGCTAAGTCACATTTCCCGACAAACTGAGCGGCAACAAAGGGCTCCGGTTTTCGGTTCCAGGAAAACAAGTAATATCAAGTAATAAACTGGAAAATACGCCAGTGCAGCACGGCTCTGAAATTCTTTGCGCATACAAATGTGGGAAACCAAACCTCCAAGCTGAATTCTTCGATGACTGGAAGCTGTTGGCCAAGCCTAGTAGATCACATGGCTCACAGATCTTACCGTTCAAGTCTGGTCGAGCGTTGCCAGGGCTGTACTCCGCACACTCCTTCCAAACGGGCCACAGCACCCAAGTTATGTTTGACATACACCTTCCCCCTTGCCCCAAGATGCTCCTCTGGTGTCACGCAATTAAAAATGCATGGAAAGTTTGGGCTTGGTGCAACCATCGGACACTCATCCTGAGACCAGCCGAGCCAAGGCTTCAAGGCTCGGTCAAAATGTCACGTCGCTTTCAGCTGGAGCAACAAACGGTGCCACCAAGCCGCAGGGCACGAAATTTGGGTGTAGCTCATGCTGCAGTTGGTGTACTGCTCCACCCAGCAGCGTGCTGACATGCTCTCTGGTTCCACAAAACCTCACGACCCACCCGTGGAACCCCGAATTCGAGCTGGTGAAAAAAAAACATCTGAAAGTATAGTATAAAGTACCCTCTGGTAAACTAACATAACTATGGAAAATCACCATGCTATTAATGGGAAAACTCACTATTTCAATGGCCATTTTCAATAGCTATGTTAAATTACCAGATGGTATTATCCATTATATCCCCTATAAATCCCTATAAATCCCTATAAATCCCCATAAACCATCATAAATCCCCATTATTAGGATGGTAGTATCAACCAATGATGCTGAAAACACTATTGGTCATTGAACCATATCGCAACCAACATGTGAAACATGTCACCTTCACGGCCAAGAGGCCCGATCCCGGCAGGTCTACGGCTGACACCCCACAGGCACCTTGCAATTTGTCAACCATCCTTGGTGGCGATGCCAAGTCCATAGGGATTTCGTGGGAATCAAAGGTGACCACTGGATATTACTGGCAAATACATGGGAATTTAATGGGAACTAGTGGTGATTCATAGAGATAACACTGGTGACTCTCATTGACGCCGACTCTCGCCCAAGAGGCTTGACAGCTTCTGCAGTTGCAGATTCGATGGCATCCTTCAGGTTTTTGACAACAACACATTATCTCAACACGAAGATTCCAAGAGCAACACAATTCAAAATTGCAGGAGAAATTAGACACAGAGCAACGCTTAATTCGTTTGATTTTTTGTGCTAAGTTTCGCGTGCAGCATTCAGAGTACTAGGCTGCAAAAACATGCAAAAACACCAGCACTTTCTTTGGACCCGTAATTTGTGTCAATGTTTGTACTAAAACATCGTTATTGGGATGGTTGATAAACCTGACCGCCCATCAGCGAAAACTAGTGGTCCTTCCGCCAGACTTTGCCATGTTTGCCAGAGGCCAGGGTTGGCACCAGCCAAAGCAAAGGCACCCGCAGCATTGCACAGGGAAATTGGCCCAGGGCCTTCTACCCCCACTGATGATCATGGAGGCTACCCATGTTGAGCAAAATTCTGCACAGCCTGATGATACATGCACAAACCAAGCAAACAGCATTGCGAAAAATTTTGAAAACCACCTTTCAGATGTCAAACAAAAAACATGTTTGCTCAGTTCTGTCGATGGAGCACCCTGATTTTCAAACAGTTTCACAAGTTGGCCACATTCACAAAATCGCCTTCAGTTTCCCAGCTCGCTTTGAAGTTTCCCAGAGCCGTGCCTGCAAAGTTCGGATTTCATGCATAGAAAATATAAATAATCACCGGGCACAATGTTGTATACATCCCCATCCCCATCCCCATCCCCATCCCCATCCCCATCCCCATCCCCATCCCCATCCTCCTCCTCATCCTCATCCTCACCCTCACCTCACCCTCACCCTCACCCTCACCCTCACCCTCACCCTCACCCTCACCTCACCCTCACCCTCGCCCTGACCTTCACCCTCACCCTCATCCTCATCCTCATCCTCACCATCAACATCAACATCAACATCACCATCAACAGCATTATCAACATTAACATCATCATCAACATTATACCAGTAGTACCGCACAAGGCGGTGGCGGAAGTTTCAAAATAAGCCCAAAGAGTATCCCCCAACAGCCAGAAACAAAAACAGTTGCCAAACACGCAATGAGTGAAGTATGTTTATTGTCCCGCCGTTTTTACTCTAGAGGTCGGGCGTGCAAGGCGCAATCACAGCACCAACACTTTATGAAAAACCGTTTTTCCGAAAGCGTTTGCAATACCGTGGAAGCCGAAGGGCCAATATTCCCGAAGCTTGTGAGAAGGGTTTTTCTCAAAGAACTGCTGTCCACCTCACTCTTCACTTCATCTACCTAACATACATCATCCACATCTCTTATGTCCTTTACATCACCTACATCT
>Ga0126342_10016276_pt1 | contig 12973 bp, 13 predicted proteins | sample Cyp1metagenome_FD_92528 | JGI IMG/M metagenome (GOLD analysis project Ga0126342, IMG submission 92528) | Coral microbial communities from Lord Howe Island, Old Settlement Bay, Australia - Cyphastrea 1 metagenome | ecosystem: Host-associated > Invertebrates > Cnidaria > Coral ... | reverse complement strand
TCTGGGAGAACTTCTATTATTCATAGGATGCATCGTTAATTTCTGTGTTTCTGTTCTAATCTGCATGTTTCAGGATTCAGTTCCTGCCGGATCATATAATGATCCATTCTTGTCTAGTGTGTGAAATATTCTATCCACCATGTTTATATGCATACAATACATGTAAAATCATGTAAATATGTTTTTTAAAATATAATCATACACGTAATGGGTTAATTGGTAAATTGGTATAACCTAGTTATGTATGGGATGTAACAAGGCTTTATCCGTCCTTATTTCATCTAGACTAGATTACACCGTCATGCCTCGTGTATCAACTGGGACATCCAAGTAGGGTTGGAAAATGATGAATTGATCTTGTGGAACATGCGTGTTTTATTTGACGGAACTGAACTCATTGAAACTCACCATGCAAACTGACAAACAGGTTTGTTTTTGGTTCTGGTTGGAACCTGCTACTATTGGATTTTACGTTCAAATTCGTAGTAACACTAGTGAAGATATTTGACCAAACAAAAGGGGTGTTTAAGCAAACTATGGCCAGATTGGTGGTTAAACGACCCATCCCAAATACATTGGTTGATTAAATCTAATCACTAATCCGAAGTTCCAATGTTGGTTTGAAAAGGACAGCGTCTTTTACTGGAAGTTCTTCTCGATTGCGGGACGTTCCAAATGTGATTCTTGGGTGGGTCGGTCTATTGAATCTTTGCCTGGGGGTGTGACCTTGGTAGCGTCTTGAACTGCTGAATTTGTCTCAAAATTGGGCTTTGTATCAGGGGGCTCTCGGTACTTATTAAATCAAAACCACGGGATTTTAATATGTTCTAAGTTCTAATGGTGGACCGTGCGACATTGGGGTACCCTATTGCGGGACACGCCGAAAAACACCAGTCCCACCCTTTGAACCTCTATCGGCAATCGTTGCTCTGCGCTGGGCATGCCCTTTAAATTTTGCCCCATCGCCGCACATTGGAAATTTGTTGTGGTGCTTGTAAACATTCTGACAATGTTTGAGCAAAAACAATTTGGGTTGGTGGAACTGTCACGTGTCTTCAAGAATAACTTTGAAATTACCGTGGGCAATCAAGACATAGCGGCTATTGGTGGTATCGTTTTGGCAATTTCTATCAACTTCAACGGTGCTTTTGGCATCCTTGAGCAACGTTGTTTCCGGCCTGTTTGAAATATATGTATATATATATGTAGGTTCTTTGAGAATACGGTAGTCCCACTTGATGATTTTCCCCGTTAAGCTTGAGCTTTTGAATCCCCACATGCCATATTCAGGCAAACCCATATCTTTGCATGCCATGTTTTTACAAACGACGAAAGGCCGAAGTGCATACAGAGTCTGCGCTGCAGCCCTGGTGCCTCAATAGTAGCACGCTTTCCGAATTTCCCCGGACACATGATGTGAACGAAAGTTCAATTCTTTCACTGGTTGGTTTTGTGGTGCCAAGCCATCTGAACCATTGGTGCTAATTTTGTGCTGGCCCGGATGGAATGTTCAGTCAGAACTTGATTTTAGTGACAGAAAATGATATACAGAAACCACCGCCCGTTCCAAGTGCGTTCCGCTGGTCTGCTAAATCTCAATTTGTTCAACACAGTCAACACAAATTCAGCCTGTTGCCTTCCCATTCACTGCCATACGCCGGGCGCCCCGGGCCGTATGCGAGTTGCATGCAAGGTGAAGAAAACCTATGCGCTTGGAGTTGCTGCAAGCGTGTGGTGGAAAATGTTGGAGCGTTGGAGAACCGTTGGTGCGTAAGAGCAGACCGCAAACCCAAAAAATCAGTGCAAGCGCCTACAAAAACCGGCATGGCTCTGAATAGGAAATCTGTTTTTGAAGTTGGCAGCCGCGTCCACAATTTGGAAAATGACACGGTCTCCCTGCCGCCTTCTGGTTGATCGGGTGCCAAGCTACTTCCTGTCATGGTGGCTTGTCACAGTTGAGAAAAACGAAGGCCAGCCCAGCTCCGTCAGAAAAGCTCTGGCGCTAAGAACGCGCAGTGCGGGCCACACAACTGAGGCAGTGCGGTGCTGCTAGGCATGTTACGCAGCAACTATTTGCGAGCTGAGCCCAGTGCTGCGTGTTGCCAGCAAACAAACACAAGGCGCTTTGTGACTGCGACCTGCCACATGAGTTCCGCGCTCTCTGAGCTTTCATGTGTTTTGAGCTGTCAATTCATAATAAAAACGATTCATTAATAAGACACGGCTGATGTGCAATGCAGAAGCAACAGGATTGCTGACCTTTTCGAGCGCGTGACGAGTGATCAAAGAGGCCTGATGGATGACACGTTGTGCGTTCAGTGTGCTCTGCTCTGCACAGCAGTGATTTCACCTCTCTCTGAAATAACCGTTTGGTTTCGATGATCTGAAACTTACAATCCGACAAGAATGTTTGTATCACCCTGGTATTTGGTTTATAAGCCTCTTAGGCGACACTAAGGCTAGATTGGATAAACGCTTTTGTGTGACCGTTGAATTGGACCCTTTTTTGTACCGTCAAACCCTTTCGAGGACCTGCCGCGAGTGTCAATATTCATTTCCCAATGGTGACCACAGAAGAAAAAGCTGTCGATATATGATAACATATCCTAGACAGCTAAATCCAGTTGATCATCGATCTTAAACAGCCCAGTGATTTTGAGGGCAACTGAACTTTTTCGCTCCCTCTGCGAGATATGACCATTCCGGATCAGAACTTGGCCGAGTTCTTGGATTTGGATGGGAACAAACCATTGCCATAGCTAGCCTCCAGTACATCAATCTGTGATACTCTGCAAAAGATTCGATGTTTGCTGGGTAATTGCTATATATATATATAGATATTCCTCCATCTATGGCAACAGATAAGAGTAATCCACCCTCGAGATTGACACAACTAGAAACCCCATGACTTGGGGTCCCAAACAGTGGGGGTAGCATCCAGTAAACCAACATAGATATGGAAAATCCACCAGAAATGCAGATCATTAGATGGGTCTGCCCTCATACTTCCCTAATGAAATCAGCATTTTTCCGTGGTCAATCACCATTTTTTCCCATGGTTTCAGGGTCACATCCTCCAGCTTCAGGGAGAAAAAGATCAGCTCCTTGGGTGGATCCTCGCTGAAGTGCAATTTCAGCACAGTTGAAGTCTTCCCAGTGGTGGGATCTAACCTCGGTGGAGATGTGGGATGAGAATGGCATCTGATTCGACCTGGAGACTATGGAGACCTGGAGGGGCTGGGATGAGTCTCATCGAAGCTGGGCACCAACTAATATGATGTAAGATGATCATATGGGGCATATCCTAAAGAAATCTTGACCAAATGAGGATGGGTGAAATCCTGAGACTAGCTATTTTTGTTTGTCCCATATTGTTGGTAGAAAAATCTTTCCACTCCAAGGCCTCCATTAAAGTTTATGGCTGATCATCATTGATCTCCTCATTTGCAATTTTATACCCCGATTTGGTGCTTGCGACGGTATTCAAACGGGATATGGACTAGCCTCCAAATCACTGATAATTGGGGGGAATCATTTTGGATACAGAAACATTGATCTCCAATGTATCTGTATATTTCCCATCTTGAGTTATTGTGTGCTCTTATCTGGTAGCTAGACCATTTGATTCTCCCATCATATTCCATTCTTGTACGCTCACCATCTGGAGGTTTCCTAAAATTGGGGTACCCCCAAATCATCCATTTTGGTAGGGTTTCCCATTATAAACCATCCATTTTCAGGTACCCCATTTGTGGAAACCAGCATTTTTGGTGGGACGTCCATGTATTGGGGACACCTGCCGATAGGTGGAGAGAGTAGCGTCCTCACAGGCCTTGGCCGCAACCCCGGTGACACCTGGTCCATACTCTCTGGTAAACATACAAAAAACTATGGAAAATCACAATTTTAAATAGGTAAATCCACTATTTCTATGGCCATTTTCAATAGCTTTTGGTATGTTTACCAGGCCGGGTATATCCTGGTTGCTGGGTAAACCAACAAACCCAACAGTGGTCACCTTTGGGGGTAAAATTTTGTATTTGACTGGCGCAAGGTCGATCTCCAACTATAAATAAAGGAACTTTGGGATCATAATTTTCACTGGAAAACAAGGCATTTAGATCATTTAGTTGGGGATATCCACTTATCAAACTTTCGGGAAAACTTGGGAGACCAAGGCTGGTGGAATTCCCAAGTCGGCGTCCAGCGACGGGAGGGAGACCAAAAATGGGAGATCCATTTTATCATCAAAAATGGGTTCCAAAAATGGAGAAACCTCGGTATTGGAGCATTTTCAGGCACTTGGCGAACCTTTGAAGCTGGTGATATGGCGACTCTATTCTATTGGTGATATCGCCTTTTCAGTTGGTTTTATGCCTAATTCTTTGTTGTATGGGTTGTTAGATCTTTATTGGCTGTATCAGTTACATCCCAAGTTCCATTGGTCACACCTGTTATACTGGTTGGTTTCATAGGATTTCCAATACTAGACTGTGTCAATCCCATATAATCCAAATTTTATCACTAGCATATGGGTTTTCCAAGATACTGGATAGTGTATCCCATATAACTCCACATGATATCAGCCTCGGATCAATAATTTCATGAGTTTACCAATTGGGGTAATGTTGGTAAAACACTACTAAACTACTAAACCATCAGTCATCACCATTTTTATAGGGTATGTGTACCTTTCCCAGGAAAATGGGTGGTAAACATGGCATTGTCTTCCCCACATGCTGGGGCATCCAGGGTCCCATAGGCTCCCATGCCACGAGGAGATGTCCATCGTCCGGTTTCAAGGCACAACTAGAGATGCGTGCCCCGAAGCGGATCTGAGCAGCGTTTTTTCTCTACGGGGTCATGGCTTTCATGAAGCTACGCAAGAAATTGGTGATATGTTAAGCAACAAATGGTGATGTTCATGAGCAATCATGGAATATGATGGGATAAGAATCACATGATTAATTCGTTCATGGGATAATCATGGAATTGTAAACCAACAAATATCTGGACATGTTTGAAGGTAAATGGTGGTTTAAAACATATATTGGGACGGAATGGAGTTCCATTGGGACAGATGAAGCGTATTCAAAAACCTGTTACGTCATCCCTTTATACTCGTTGGTTGATAGGGAGTCCATGATTTGATGATAAGAATATCCTGAATAATCCAGGTAGTACAAACTAATCAACCAGGCCAGGGTTTTGGTGCTCATATAGCAGGGGTTTAACGCTGATAGAAGACCCGTCAAAATGGGGGTATAAATGGGATATAGTGGGATATAACCAACAATGTATAGTTTGGGAAATGTGTTTGCTGGACACAGTGTTGTTTTGATGGAAATAGGTATTAAACCGATCAGAAAAGGAGGACAATGGGGATATCATGGAATGTAGCCACGACTATGATTTTTCGTTCTGTCCAGAAATGGAGCATACCCCAACAATTGCCAATGAATGGGAAATACAATGACGATGAAGAAGTGGATGTGGGGTAGACTCAAGGCGTGTCTCTGGTGCCCTATCATCTCCAACAAGCTCTGGATTTTGTAAATTATTTCCTCTACGTGGGAATGGGTCACAATCCAAAATGATGGCATATCCAAGTTATATCCAGTCCCCATGAAATATCCCCAGAAAAAGTGGAAGTTTCCCAATAAATCTCAGTACATCCCAGTATATCCACATGATCCCAATTATATCCCACAGATTGTGATCCTATCGAGTTTTATCGCCCAGTTTCTGGGTAAAGCCGCTTCCATTTTTGTTCATGGCGAATTCACATAACATTGCATGGCGAAACCAATTTCTGCCCACATGTTCCCCTATCTTTGAATGACAAGCAATCCAGGTTTGTAGATTTTCACACATTTTCCACCTCAATTTTCCAAATTCGTATATGTATATATATATTTCCCAGCATTTTCTAGAAGTTTCAATGAGAATTTGCCCATGCGCATCCTGCAGTGCCAAACTCAGCCAAGTTTCTTTGCTTCGGTTCCGGTTCGGGACCATCACCTCCATGTCTCGACCTGTGAAAATCTTGGCCGAAAGTGGACAACGAAAAAAAAAGATGTAAGGATACCTACAACCATTCATATACAACATGTTCGTAGAATTCATATATTTATATATATATATATATATACAAATACATATCATACATCCTGCACAATCATTGGACCATGGTCATAGCCACAACTGGCTTCAACTGGCTTCCCCGCCATCGCCTGATTCATCCGTAACGACGCTAAACTGGGTGTTGCAGGCCAGCCCAAAGATCTCGGACGCCACGACCACGACGTGAGGACGGCAAGAAGCCGTATTTTAGGGGAATGGTAAAAATCCAGGATTTTCTGGTGGAACATCAAATCTAAATATGATATAATATGATATCTAAATATGATATCAATATGATATCAATGATCTAAGTTTGGTATCTGACACCAACTATTTCATCTGAATGGGAACGGGGTGTGAACTACAGGGTACCAGGGCCCAACAGCGCCATAGCGCCATAGCAGCATGCTAGAGATTCAATTTATCGAAACACCAACACCTTGGCGATCATGGAACCCTGAGGCTCTGGGTCTCTCGGCTTTGTCATGACGGATTTCTGATCCTGACCATTATTTAGAATTGAATTGGCCCAGTGATGAATTGATGATTTAGTGTCGACAACACGGAACTTGCATTTACAGAAACAGTGTCCACTAGAAACAACATCTTCGGTATGCAGTCTGATTGCTACGTCCAAATTCCATGTATCAAAACGTGGGAAAACCCAACGGTCGACCAATACCTCATGGCCCGGCCCATGGATTTTCATCCGTTTTTCCTTTGAAATCCCAGGCTGATCGGACTTCGCCCCAAAAAACATCAAAACGATCAAGGTGACCTTCGGCGGCTAAATGGGGATTCACCGATTGCACCCAATTTCCAGCGGATGACGATTCGCCGTTGGCCCCTGCCTTTAGCACTCGTGGAGCTGCATCTGCGGGCAGTGGGGATATATTGGGATACAACCAGATGCAATGGAGATTTTGTATGATTTTCTGGTATAGCGCAAAGTCTTAGCCCCAGAAAAGGCGGGTCTTTTTTGGACGGCCCATTTTTGGGATCTGGAAACATCCATTTTGAGGGGTCGATCATTTTGACCCGTCCCCAAATGTATGGGGATGGGTTCAAAAAGGGGCAAATGCCTACTAAAACTTTCGGAAATCAACGTTTAACAGTGCTTTCAATAATTCACTCGATTTTCTTCCCCCTGGGAATGTCCGAAACTAGGACCCCCCTCATTCCACAGTTCCGATTGTTGTGATATTATTTCCGGACAGAACACCAGCCAGAATTATCATCAATGATTGCTTATATTCCATGATCCCAATTCTTGTCCACATTGTTATTATTATTTTCTTACTATTGTTATGATTGTCGTTGTTCGTATTATTGTCTTTGTTATTTTTGTTGCTATTGTTGCTTAACATTGTTTTGATCACTCTCATCATCATTCTTATGATCATCATTGCCATTATTGTTGCTACAATCATTATGACCATTATCCTACTACTATCCATATCGCGTAGTGTATCATTACTATCATGATTCCCAGTATGATGCAGCAAAATATTCTTTCTACCATCATGTGTGTTGTTACTTCTGTTATCGTTATCGTCGGCATTATAGTTATTACGATTATGAATTTGGAAATGATGGTTATCATATAACTATATATGTTAGAACTATACTTATTACTATTACTCTATTTCTTCTTCTTCTCCTTCTTCTTATAGTTCTTAGTATTTGCTCAGGGGTAAACGTTTACATTACATAGATACGAACAACCCGAGGTGAAACCCAGGGAACATGGTCTACAAATTAGTTGGATTTTCCACATCGGTTTACGGGAGAGTAATCTATTATAGTAGAGTATACTATAGCAACTGTGATAGAGTATACTATGTTTTTTAAATATTATCATTGTTATTTTCATCACCATCACTATGATCACACTATGGTAAACGCTATGATTCTCGGTTTGATCACTATGATCACTATCAAAACATATGGTTAATTTATCCCAGTCACATTTTTGCCCCGCACCAAACCTTCCCGTGGTCGCCTCGCACGTCTCGCAGCTCCTCATGCCGCAGCAAGTGCTGCTGACTTTGCTCGTCCAGCGCCAAGACGTTGCCGACCACCTGGTTGATGTCCCACAACGGATGGGTGAAATATATCAGAGTCGACCAGATCATGCAGACATATTATATGTATATACTGTATATACTGTATATACTGTATATACTGTATATACTGTATATACATCTTATATGCAAAACATATTTTAATGCTTTATATTTTAATGTAAGTGGGATTTAAATACGACCATACCTACTGTTGGATAGGGTTTTACCTTAATTGTAGTTTTGCGGTGGTAAACTCCAAGCAAACAAATTCTGCTTAGATATATGGATCACCACCAAAGGTTGATCTGGAAGAAGCAGCATGTAAGAAAGACCAAAATAGATAAATATAAAAAACAACATAGAATCAAATCAAATGAATAAACTTATCTATCATCATTGTCATCATCATCATCATCACCATCACCATCACCACCACCATCATCATCATCACCATCACCATCACCACCACCACCATCATCACCATCACCATCACCATCACCATCACCATCACCATCATAATCATCATCATCATCACCATCATCATCATCATCATCATTATTTCTATTATCCCAAGTATGGTTGACAATTAAGAAAGCATCTCAAACCACCAGCCGCTAACTGATTGGTTTCTTTTGCTAATTTTGGTTTCTGATATTCAAAATTCATGTTGGCAACTTATCCACGGATTGCTATCAGTGTTTGCCATAAGTTCACATATTTTTACTATAAAATGCTCCTTGTTTCCGACATGGCAAATTTCTCAGAAATGGAACATCCCAAACAAACAACTTTACAAGTTGGGGACATATGATACACATATGACTGCAGTAGTACAAATCACCCCAAATTTACCATAATATGATGTGGTCCAGCCAATGCCATAAAGTACTCCCAATAATGATATTGTCATGCGTGGGATTTAAAACATCCCCAAATGGTGGGTTTATGGCATTGGGTTTACAACATTAGACATTACTCTTGGGGATATATAGTCTCCACATTGAATAGTCGATTTACCTATAAACAACGGGGTTCTTCGCTTATGGCACGCAGAAAACCAGATGGGGGGTTTCCCTTCTCCAGGAGTACCCCCAAATCATCGAACATGGGCCATCGATTCGATGGGAAAACCGCTATTGAAACCCCTGGGTTTTTTTGGGATCCCCCATTAGCATCCATTAGCATCCATTAGCTAGGTATTACAAGACCAAAGTGGAAAAATGTATTCATATGATCAACTATTAACAGTTACCCATCATAAGTTATTAACTATTATCAACTATCAACTATTCATATCTATTAATATGATCAACCATGAATATCACCAACTAGATCATAGTACCATCTATTAATATGATAAACTAATATTATTAATATCATCAAATTAATAGTATTAACGGATAACTATTAATTATGATCAAACTATGGCTATTTAGTCATTTCCCATCCCAAGCACCGAAACGGTCTCCGTTTTTTCGCCTTTGCTGCCCGAAGTTCTCGTGCAGGAGACGCCAGACCCGGTGGACGACCTTGGTGAAATGCCCGGCAAACCTTGGGAAAAAATGGATATACCATGGAAATTATAACAGCCAAGAGGAGGATTTCACATGGATGGATTTTATCTTAGTCTGGGAATAGAGGTAAATGTAGATATAACAAGGGATAAACAGCAATCAAAACGGGGAGTTGGTGGTTTCAGGCCATTTGAAAAATAGGACAGTCATTGCTGATCATCATCGTAGGTAAAAGTGAAATAAACACACATGTTTGACACCACCATGAAACATCGAGAAACAAAGGTATAGCACCTATGCAAACGGGGATGGTATAACATGGATGGATTTAAGCGATGTTCACAGATGAAATGAAGACACCAACCTGTGGATGGGGAATGCGACACCAGGGGCTGCCCAAATGGTGAAGGACCTCATAGTTCAGTTCACTGTAGAAAAAGCCCGAGATGATGTTTGGCTGTACGATACTATACGTCTGTTGGAGAAAATCTTCATAATTCACCACGTGTGATCTGCGATCCTCACTCTCCAGCACCACACCCATCGCAATTAAAAATAACATCTGTAGTCTTTACCCACAAAAAGTAGTGGCAATATCACAATGTGACATTCATTTTCACCATGTGGGCTTTGTCTGAAAATGGGGTACCCTAGCATGAACTAAATCTTCATGCTTCGCATAGATTTTCAGAAACCTGATTCATTGGGGACTCGTCGTCCACCGTTTTGGGCAAACCCATGTCATGATGTTGGGTATTCACAAACTTCCTGATCTGATCTCCAATTCTTTCAAAGGTATCCTGGGTATATCTACCTATCTGTATCACTACTTGGGGGTCTCCATATCCTAACTTGTGGGTCGGCAGAAATCCCATAGCTCTACACATTCAATCCTATTTATAACCCTATTATACCATACTTATTGATAGTGACCCCATGGTATTTATAACCTCGTTTACACGCACCACATTTAGAGGTCACAGCATGCAGTCTCTCTGTGCGTCCCACTCATTACCCGCGGGGTCTCGATAGTCTGGTCATTGAACTGACGTGAAAACGGGGGACGGGGCGGAACTGCACTTACTATGGGGATATCATGAGGATATACTGGGAGTATATGACTTAATGGTCATTTTCATGGTTGCGAATGATGCTTCTGAATGTTTATCAATATACATTAGCATACATTAGTATTTGTTAGGGGAATCCACATATGATGGCTTAAACTAAATCTCCATGACAATGGATGACCATCATCCAAAGACAGGGTATAGGCACATGTGGCAATCATTTGCCTATGATGTACTTTTTGAGTTGGAGCAGTCCTGAATCACATGGCGATCGGGAACATTCCCGTGATTTCGGGATTGTTGTGATGACCAATTGTCAATCGGGGATCATCATCCCAAAGGTGATATCGCTGACCTGAAACCGCCAAATGGGGTTAGAAAATTATCCAAAATAGTTCTGTTATGCTTACGGAGCGCCCAGGGATCCACCAATATTTGGTTCCAAAGAGGCGTTTTGTGCTTTCGGGCGAACAAACAAAACGCTTCTTACGTTTTTCGCAATCACATGAAAGGGAAAAACGGTTTCTTTGGAAACCAGCTGCCTCCTCGAAACTTGGTGAGGTGAAACCTGGTGAAGACTTGCTGAAAACCTGGTGAAATTTCCAAGACCTGGTGAAAACCTGGTGAAAACTTGGTAAAATTTCTAAAACCTGGTGAAAACCCGGTGAAACTAATTGAAGAAACGTTTTACACCGTGAAATTTCATCAAAAAAACATGGTTTCATTTTTTGTGATATTTATCCGTTTTCGGCGGTGAAATTGAAGGCAAACCTGCTGAAAACCTGGTGAAATTTCGAAAGTTGGTGAAAAATAGGTGAAATTTGCGAAACCTGGTGATCACGTTGCAGCAATGACCCGGCCAAGCATTTCTGAGATTGTAAGCAGTTCAATGAATAATTCAAAACATCTAGATTTGGCGAGGACTTCATCAACTTATCACTTGATTTTCTATGGGAACTAACAGGTCGTTCATGAATGAAAACCCTGCTTTGACCACGGTTCCCTACCCTGCGGTAGCCAAAGACAGCAAAGGAATATTTCTTGGTCATAGATACATTGTTACATAGTCGTCTTCTCCACGCATAGCTTTACGAAGGAGAATTTCCCGTTGTCATCTTTGACTCCCGCAAGGCATCTCGCTTCGCCATGCTCCTTTTTGCCGTTGTCGGTTGAGTCTGCTGTGGGCCTTCTGCCTCCCTCCCACCGGACGGCTTTGTGCTCGTGTAGTGGGAGGGTGGCCTGTGGGGCTCTGTGCGTCTGGTGTCCTGCGGCCGGGTGCTTTGTTTGGCTGTCTATCGCCTTTTTGTCCAAAAGTTCCACAGGGTGGTATGTCAAAGTTTCGTAGATATTTCCACGCGGCAAAATTACAAGATGTATATGCATGCATTCGTGCACGGATACACACTCTCTCTCTATATAGATATATATATCTTCATCTTTAGATCAGTGCATAGCATCACAGATCTGATCTGGAATTTTGCCGAATCTATGTCCTGTAGCGATGGGATCTCTTTGATGTCAAAGCTCGGTGTCGTGCCATCATGTTGCCCGGGGGGTAGTCTTCGAAGTAATTATGGAATTCCAAATCATGGGCTGCTAGAGTCACATCTGCTTATACCTCTGAAGGTCTTAGTGTATCTATACATACGTAGACAGATAGATATGTATCACACACACACGTATGTATGTAAATATAAATATAAATATAGATATAAATATAAATATAAATCAGTGCTGCACACGTATACATAGCCCACACCAGTTCCCAAAGCCCTCCTCTCGTCGCTGGCCAGTGCTACCTGAAGGGCAACCGTGTGGGAATGTGCCAGAGGTCAGGGGATGGGAATTGGGGATGTCGCAATATAGCGAAATGGAATGGGCACTACCCTGATCTATCATTGTGCATTCGATTTTTCGTCCAGGATGTAAAGAGTGGGCTATTAGTTAGTCTTGAGTTACCTTCCCAAATAAATCTCGAACAATGAGTCTTGAACTTGCCCAACCCCCGGCCTTACGGGTTCTCAAGGAAGGCTACGAAGCGGCGCACCTCCCTGCGGTGCGATGCACTGACCAGGAGTTTCCAAAGGAACCTGACCTGCTGCTTCTCCCTCCTCTCACCACCCCTCGCCACCTGCGAATTTCGACAAGGGTTCTTGGGTTAATCGGTTCATCGGATGGCGTCTAAAATGATATATATATA
>Ga0126342_10016275_pt1 | contig 12975 bp, 19 predicted proteins | sample Cyp1metagenome_FD_92528 | JGI IMG/M metagenome (GOLD analysis project Ga0126342, IMG submission 92528) | Coral microbial communities from Lord Howe Island, Old Settlement Bay, Australia - Cyphastrea 1 metagenome | ecosystem: Host-associated > Invertebrates > Cnidaria > Coral ... | reverse complement strand
ATTCCGACAAAAGTAGGACCTAATTTTATGAATGTAGCCTCCAGGAGCCAACATTCCAATGTTGGCTTCTCAGGCCAACATTGGAATGTATGCAAATATTACCAACATGGATTGTTTGGGAATAGTGATGAATGGAATTAATAACTCACAATTATCGTACGATTATTATATATAAATGGGTCAGTCAAATATTCACCTGGATTTGCGGTTTGTCAATGACTTGGATCATTTGCCATGGGAAATCTACTTGGGGAATCCAAAAACGGAATCCAAGATGACACGGGAATCCTTGAAAGATTCATCCCCGGAAGTCTCAGATCAAAACGGATACATATAATGTGGTTAAAACAATCTCATAAACATTCATAAACCATCCTCCAGTCATCACCATTTTCATAAATAGGTGATATATGTATAAACCATTCCAATTAATATGGCTGGTTTATAACAGTGTTTTAGCCACATTTGTGGATATGAGTCAACTAAATATCCAGTGATGAATGGGATTTATGGATTTAATATCCATTAAATGCAATGGATATCCATTAAACTCCATCAATATCCATTAAACTCCATGGATATCCATTAATTAAAATCCCCACTTTCCAATGAACAATTGATAAAGATGGGATGGTAGCGCCTTCGCGACCCAGCGTTAAGGTGGTCACCATCATATCACGACCAAAGCCTGTTCTCCCGAAGCCTGGAAATGATGGTTACCCTTTGGTAATTTAACATAGCGAATTGGAAAATCACCATTTTTAATGGGAAAATCCAGTATAAATTGCCATTTTCAATTGCTATGTTAGTTTACCAGAGGGTAATGCTAGGGAAATCATCCCCAAATGGCCGAACTATTGGCAGCTGCGGGGGGCTGGCATGACCGAACGGAAGCGTGTGGCCGAACTATTCAGGTTAGTGAACTATGATAATTCACCCAGAATTATTGCATAGTAGTGTGCCATTTAAACAGATGAACTCCGCTAAAAGTCTGGGTTAACATCCCAGAACAAAAATTAAAAAAAAAACACATTGAAGTGTAGGTTTCCGATCAAATTCTGGGTTAACATCTCAAGTTACAGTTCTTATGCACATATGGGTTACTCTTAACAAAGTCGGGTGCTTCTAAATCCTCTTGCTAAGCATCACTTTTCCTCAAATGATTAGCAATCACCAATAATCACAGCATCATTTTCCCATATTTTCCCATCACTGTCCCATTGAAAAATGGGGATTTACATGGCTCTTTCATGGCCAGCACCGCGTTAACGTCCGGCCTCACTCTGCCTAAGGCCGGACATGAGAAGATCCGACAGTCCCATCCCAGCACTTTGAGGCGGTGCCGAATGGAAGTTTCCGAACAAAAAAAATAGGACTTTCTTATAGACCTTACCCTCTGGTGAACTAACATAGCAATGGAAAATCACCATTCTTAATGGGAAAATCCACTATAAATGTTATTAGCTAATATTAGCTATACCTCGAATTTTTCAGTTGTTCCGATGTTAGGATGTTTTTCAGTGCTGCATGCAAGCGCAGTTTGTCATCACTTCTACCTTTTGACGAATGAGTTTGTTCAAAATTGGAGCAAGTGCGTGGAAGTGTGCTCTGGACGTGTTTGTTCTTTCTTCAGCTTTTTTTCTGGACAATAGTTTGGTCCCGGCTATTTTCGAGAGGGACGTGTTGTTCGGGTCAATTAGATAGTAATTATTTAAACAACAATGCTAGTCAATTGCTAAATCTGGATGTTAATTTTGTTGCTTGAACATGTGTGAAATCATAAGTGAATCACTAAACATAAGCATGGCTGCATATTTGATACGTTCCTAGCATGGTTTCATAATGTTGCGGTGCGAAGAATGTACACATGCTAACTGTTCTACTGAGACCATTGCACGATTCTGGGGCGCCATACCCAAATTCATTTCAAGGTGAGACCCCAGTTATAAGTTGGTAAATAAACCCATGAACTATAGTTAATGATGATAGTTAATGATAGTTAATGGAATTAACTATAGTTATTAGTAATGTTATTATTCATGATAGTTAATAAAAGCATGATAGTTATTAGTAACTATAGTTACACTTACCCTTGTTGCCCCATGGGACCTTAAGTGAACTGCGCTACCTATGCGCGTCGTCGCCATAGGTGGCTCCTCACCAGCCTACACCACATTGACCGCGCCATGGCCAGTCAGGTGTCACCAAGGGATTGAACTGATTTAAAACATGGAGAGGTGGATTTACCCTCTGGTAATTTAACATAGCTATTGAAAATGGTCATTTATAGTGAGTTTTCCCATTAAAAATGGTGATTTTCCATAGTTATGTTAGTTTACCACAGGGTAACACAAGAAACATATTGGGATTTAACATGTTTTAACCAACAAACATGAGGATTTAACTGATGTTTACATGATTTAACCAACAATCATGATTTAACTGATATTTAACTGATGCTGATGCTTACATGGAAATGGTGATTTGACATCATTTGACCATCTACGAATATCATGGGGATGCAACCTATGGTCATTTGGCAATTTCCACCCTTTTTGGATGACCGACAGCGCCCCCAAGTCATGAATAGATCCAATACTATCAACAAGAACCAGTTGAATCAACCTATAGAGTAATAAATAGAATCAGCTAAATGAACAGCCAAAATGGGTTTCCTCTGGAGGTATTTATGATTCTCCAGCCTTTGACAGGCACAGCCGGCCCCCAAAGCTTCCGCCAAGGCCCTGGTTGATAGGGGTAAACTGTGTTTGGGATCTTATGAAAACGTATGCAGTGTGCATTTGCCTCGCTATAATATGGTATATTATCTTAATCGATATGGAACATGTACAATTAGGGATGTGCATTATATGCTGTAACATGCTATCTTATTTTATGATATGGACTTCTTTGATAATATGGTTCCAGGTATATTATGGTTAACATGTGTTCCATTGTGAACATTTCTTATATATCTCCTAAGAAAATTATATAAATATTTTAGGTATAGGTATATAATAAATATTTCTAATGGAACACATATTAAACACAATATACCTGGAACCATTATTGTATATTATCAAATATCTCCAGGTATATTATAAATATATCATCCAGGTATATGATATATATGTCTAATGGAACACCTATTTCATAAAACCATTGTTAATATTCCATTTGTAATATTATGTTTAATAGATGTTCTAATGTAACAGTAATATTTTGTGCTTTATAAACATGCATTTTATGTTACAGACATATTTCCAATGGAACACATATTAAACATATTGAATATGTCTAATATATGTCCTAGTAAAATTATATGGACTGTATATACATATATATATATAATTTTAAGAATAGGTCTATATTGAATATTTCCAATGGAACACCTATTACAATATATATATATACCCTCTGGTTATTTAACATAGCCATAGAAAATGGCCCATTTATAGATGATTTTCCCGTTAAAACCTCCATTTATAAGGGATTTTCCATGGCTATGTTAAATAACCAGATGGTATATCTTTCGGGATGCCCAGCCGCCAGGCAGCAGAACCTAAGACTGCCAAGGTGCATTGAAACCGGCTAAACATGGCGATATTGGGATTTCATGGGGTAAGAGGGATATAATAAGTTTATATACAAATAAACACATCAGATAAGTTTATTATCAGATATTTGTATATATCTGTTACATAAGTTTATATATATATAAGTGATGAGAAATCTGACTTGGACCACACATTTGCCACTGAAGGTGCAACAGATTTCTTCTTCTTGGTGTTACCTTCGATTTGATTAATAAACCCCGTTGACGGCTGTTTTTTAATTGGGATACCATTTAAAAAGTCTCAGATGAAATGACTATTGGAGGAGTACTCCAATACCCTCTGGTAATTTAACAGTTTGCTATTGAAAATTGCCATTATATGGATTTTCCCATGAAAAATTGTGATTTTCCATAGTTTTTTGTATGTTTACCAGAGGGTAAACCATTTTTTTCGAAGACAGTCATCGACGGTGTCCAGTGCTTCAGTGACAGGCGCCGGAGCCCAAGGAGCCCAAGGCTGCACCGAAGGCGGCACCGAAGGCGGCAGCGAAGGCCAGGGTGTCAGTGAAATGTTTCCATGTTTTCATGGGAAAACCATAGGAAAAACCATAGGAAAACCGGAAAACCATGGGAAAACCATGGGAAAATGAGGATTTACCCTCTGGTAAACATACAAAAAACTGATGGGACAATCAGCATTTTTAATGGGAAAACTCACTATTTCGACTGCGCCATTTTCAATAGCAAACTGTTAAATTACCAGAGGGTATATCACTTATAGACTTATAGACGTGGTTAGCTGGGAAATTCCTATGATTACCATCTGGTGATTTAACATAGCCATGGAAAGATCCACCATGTTTTCATAGGTAAACCATCTATTTCGATTAGGGCCATGGCTTCCATGGCTATGTTAAATAACCAGAGGGTAGCACTTATAGACTTATAGACTTATAGACTTGGTATTGTGTTGGTGACACGAAATTGTAAAGATCCCAGAAATGAACAAATCTTCATGACTTGGTGAAGACTTGCAATTGATTTTTATTGGGTTAATTGCAATTCCCATGGTGCACGTCCTCATGTATAAGCCATGCGATCATTAACCGAAAGGTTACTGACTTGTCATGATTCTCCACGGCTCCAGTGTCTCCAGTGTTGTGGCCGATTAATAAACCCCTAGGCCCAAACGGCTGTCTAATTGGGAGGGTACCATTTAAGTTAGATGAAATGACTATTGGAGGAGTACCCCCCTAATTGTCATAAACCATGGTTTAGCAAAATCCGGGGTTGACATTAGTCATGATACTCATGAACTATTTGCTGGCCACGTGGGCAACTCTTCTTGTAATATTTACTTGCAGGGAAAACTGCTAGCCCTTGTGGGCATTTCTGGCCGATGGCAACAGCTGGCAACATTTGGCAACCTACAAGTTGGATTCAAGCATCCTGAAACACCAGATTGATCCAGATTGCATAGATATATTTCCTGGTTGATGAAAGTGGTTCAGTGATGTTCAGTGAGGGGTAAGACTTGGGGTATATAATTGTATGCCATGAACGCCCATATGTTGTGTGTTGTTGGAAGGTAAACAAGGTATAGCGAACGCAACGAACACAGGAAGGAGATGAAGCTGGTGCTGAAGGACGCTGGATATTGGATCTATCCAGTCGGAATCCAGTGGTTAGGGGGGAGCGGTTCGACTACCCTCTGGTAAACGAACATAACTATGGAAAATCACCATATTTAATGGGTAAATTAAATCAACTATGGGTAACACTTTTAAATACCTATGTTAGTTTACCACAGGTTATGGGTATCCATACTTCCTATTTGAAATTGGGAGCAAAGGAGTTACGAATTGAGTTTGCCAAGCACATGATCGTGATGGAATGTGGTGGAGGAGCTTCTGATGTTCTTTCCCTTGGTGCCATGTATTGATTTAACCTAGAGCAACGGGGGGATGGTGACCGGATGGTGTGAACCAAGGTGGAGCAGGTGGAAATCCTGGGAGTTTCCCCCAAGGATGATGCACCATGGCACCATGATGCAAGCCATTTGGGCTGGGAGTGCTCAACCGGCTCAAGCACAGGGTCTCTTTACCGCAGATTGATGGATTGCGATTCGTTGGTAGCTTGCTAGCTCAAGGGCTTGATTGATTCCCACAGATCTTATTTCACCATCTCCACTCTCAATCCTCCAACTTCTTCTACTTCTCCTGTTCACTTTGTTCACCACATCTAAAAATTCACCAAAAACATCCACAAACACAAAAAATCGCTGTCCCTCAGATTGCCATATCGCTTTCCATGGCGGGTGACACGGAAGACGAGAGCCAGGCCTTTTGGGAGGCCTACCGTCTGCTGGGCGATTGCTACAAGGCGGACCTGGACCGCCTCCGCGGCCGCCGCCCCAGTGGCGCCGAGGCGGCGGCCGCACCGCCGGTGCACCCGGTGCCGCCCGAAACGCCGGAGGCGCCCAAGACGAAGCTGCGAGGCCTGGGAAGAGAAGCGGTGGATGATGACCTGGCGCGATTGCAGGGACATAAGTTGCAGCAGGTGCTGTTCTCAAGAGCTGGTGACTTGGATGGGAATGGGAGTGGAGTGATTGGACAGTGAACATGTCTTATGGCTGGATTTTGATGGATTTTGGAATGGCACCGGGGCTTAACAAAAACCGTTCAATATTCATGACATTGACAGACTGAGATCAGTTTTAGATGGCTAGGCCATCCAGGGCATGCATCGCCCGCCAAGGTGAGATTGAGAATGCGGCTGTGCACAGTGACAATGAGGAGGAACACGAAGAATTTGATCCGCGAGCCTGTTGGTTGATGGAGCAGTGCCGCAAACTTTGCTTCAGACCCATTTCAGACCCCATGTATTTTTTATTGTTTAGACATGTTTAGACATCTTTGAGACTGTTAGACATGGTGCCGTTGAAAGCAGAATCTCGATCACCCTACACTAGCCAAACAAAAACTATTGCGCACACACACACACTTCCTTCCAACATCTCTGTTTCAAACTATGTTCTTCATTCTTCATTCACATATTCCCGAAAACGGTAGAACAGTCATTTAGAATCATTATTTTCTATGATTTGGTTCTATTAAGTTTGTATAAGTAGGTTACAGTAGGTTGCTATACCGGAGGAACTTCTTCACCAAAAACACTGCAAGGAGCCCTCTGAGCCCCAGCGTTGTCCGACGGAAAAGTATGATGAGTTTGGGCTCTCGGGCGCATGCCATCGAAAACTTCGCGGCAGCGCAGCCGCGGTTCCTGATGTTTTCGCCCTTCAAACCATTCCGGCAGGTCTGGGACATGTCGCTTGGTCCCCACAAACACTCACGAGGAACGCCCAAGAACCCATGACGGATCCATGTAATGTCAACCCTGGATTTAAAAACCCCTACTGTAGATTGTTTAATTGGGAGGGTACCATAAAAAAGTATCATATTATGACTATTGGAGGCGTACCCTTCTAATTGTCATAAACCATGGTTTAGCAAAATCCGGGGTTGACATTATAGCTTATATATACCAGCACCATGGATCCGTCATGGGTAATTTACACCATCCCCAGAGGTTCCAGGTGACCCCCTTAACGGGCCCAATAGATGGTTAACGGGACTGCTTCTTATTGGCTTTGCCACTTTTTTGAAGGTTACCATCTGGCTATGACCAACAGTTTGCCATGGAAAGATTCACCATTTCTAAGTTCGGTAAACCATCTATTTCTATGGGCCATCTATACCATGGCGAACTGTTAAATAACCAGAGGGTAACTTGGTGCCGTGCTGCCAAAACACGTTTTGCTTGTGCTGACTGGGAGCTTGGGGATGACCCTGCAATTTCCTTTGCTGAACGTATCCTACTATAATATATGGAGTATAATATCTGGTTGGTGGTTTCAAACATGTTTTATTTTCCATAATATATGGGATAATCACCAACCACATATTCAAGCTATATATGATGTTGGGCGTTTCTGTGGACACAAATTTGGCCAATTTTGGCCCAAAACGCCCATGGCCCATGTGAGGCTGGGCGTCCTGTGTATCACCCTGGAACTGATCCTGAACCCACTCCATTCCTTCGTCGAACTCTGGCCTCATGGACGTCTGGGCGCACTGGCCGTCATCGAGGTGGAAATTGGCACGAAAGCCGTTGGCAACAATGGAACTTAACAAAAAGGACATGACGAAAAAGACACACATAGACATAGAAGAATCAATGGAACCAAAGGAGTTCTTCGATTTTTCCACATTCTCCAACATCTTAGATCTAAATTTCGTTGATTCCCAGCCTGCGGGAAATCCAGGTCGTGCTGCTGTCCTTCTGGAACCTGGATATCCTGATAACGCTACGGACGGCGGTGTTTTCCAATGGAAACCTGGACTTCAGGCGATGGCCCGGGATGACTGGGATGGATGACTTTCTTTTAACGTTTGTTGTTGTCATCATGGAATGTCCTGAACTGAGATTTAGATTTATAAGTTTAGATCAGATTAATTAGATCGTTTCAAGCCACTGAAGTTAGTTGTTTTTTTTTCCATGTTGTGTACTGTATATTTGATTATTTTTGTGTATGCTCTTCACGTATTGATTTTCAAACCGAACCTGGTGACACACTATGACACACTGCCAGGCAAGCAAGAATCTTTCGGAGATATGCCGAAGGCTGGCTGCTGTTCGATCTGTGCCTTGGGAGTATGAAGTCGTGTGGGCGAAGCGGCAGTGAAGAGAGTGGACGGGAGGAGATTAAAACACCAAGCAAACACAGTAATGTGGGTTAAGAAAAAATATAGCACTTATTTGGGAATGGTTTATATCAGCTATTTATGGTGATTTGGGGTTTGTCGTGCTCGTGTTTTTTCCCACTGCACATTCATTTCACAAAAAGATATAAGAAGATCGAAACTCCTCCATCCCAGCCCTTCTTGAGTCTTACTGCAAACCGCGTGAGGGACTGACATCACCGGAGTTTTTTTTCGAGGGTTTTTGATGAATGGAAACCCATAGGTCACCAGGGAGTTGAGGAATCATTGTCAGAAATGATCTGGGTTTGGAGGGGGAACCGCATCCATTTCTTACTTCATTCGTTGATTGTTGAGGATCTGGCCCACCCAACAATAGCACTCCCAACTGTATGTTGTCTAAGATCCAAACGATCCTGCAATATTCCATTGTACATAATTTTGTACATTATATACTACATATCCTTACATTAATATATATATATATATATATATTATGATATCTTATATATTGTAGTTTATTTATACTATATCCCATAGGATCCATATATGCTATATATGGTAACATTCACCATCAATATACCCCAAATGTTAGCATATATACCAGCACCATGGATCCTATGGGTATGACTTCCAAGCCTCGCTATGCCTTGCTGTCGAGGATCTACGTGATCTTCGGCTGGGTCATCATCGCCGCCGAGCAGCCCTTCCTTCGTTTGCTGCAGATCGCTCTGCGTTTGCTGCGCTTGGCACGGCTGAATCGCGTGCTGGGGCAGATCGAAGGCCGGATTTGGTGGAAGCCACGGGCCATCGAAATTGTTGATCTATTCTGATCTATGATGATCTGGTTGGTGGTTTGGAACATTTCTTGTTTTCCCCAACCAGATTGGGGATGATGATCCAATCTGACTGTCATATTCTTCGAGGGAGTTGAAACCACCAATTAGTGATTCATGATGGTTCATGATGATCTATGATGATCCTATTAACAAAAAGGTGATGTTCCAGTTCACGGAACGTTTTTTTTTACCGTGAAGTATCCCACTGAAACTTAGGGGCCTGAGGACAAAACCTGCAATTTGGTGAAGCAAAGATGGGGAGTGAAGCTAATTGAAGCTACAACAACATAAGCGGATTTTAAATTCGATGCAGTTCCCATAAGAGGATGGTAGTTCCATGGTTACCCTTGTGGTTAACCACCTGGAGATGGTAGTTCATGGTGGCCTGGTGCGACCTGGGAGCCTCAAAGCTTAACGGTTAAAACCAAAGGCCAGTTGATGTCCGATGTCTTGGTGGCGAAGTTCAACATCTCCACACTCTCCGTGCAGATCCTGCCACTGAAGCCAGCGTTTTAGGCCTTTGTTTTGTTCGGGCCAAGGATTTCTGGATTTCATGGGGGGTATGACAATAGTTGAGGCTTTGGATGGTTTATGATGGTTTATGATATTTTATGATGGCTTATGGCTTATCAAATCTTATCAATTATAGTTATTGGTGGATGTTGCTGGTTAATCAGCTACTTGTATTTCCCTGATTCCACAAAAAACCAAGGGTTTGATTAAAGGGGTCTCGGTTGAAATTTCCATGACTCGCTTCATCAGCCCTTTCAGACCGGGTAGACAAATAAGCCCGGGCCCAGAATCACGTTGGTTCATAAGAAAAAAATGAAGTTAATTCCCATGAGTTGTTGGTTAAATTCCCATGTTCCATCATTCCAAACCAACTTCGCTAACATTAATCATTGCTAAATCCATTTTTGTGGTGGGTGAGTGAAGTCACTTTGTTCCATCAATTTTCAAGGCAAAATCAGTGCAATCCTAATTTTTAAGGTTCATCATCACCATTTGCCGCATTTCTTGGTAAAACCAGTCAAATCCTAATTTTCAGGTTGATCATCACATTCATCACCGTTTTCCATGATTTTTAATGGCAAAATTATGTTTAAAAAAACATGAAATTCCAGCTGTTTCCATCGTTTTTTCGTGGCCATCGCTGGGTAGCCCAGGTTGATCCTCCACGCCATGGGCTGTGCCTGGTACTTCGTGGGCAGCGCCGATGGCGGTTGGGTTTCGAGATCTGGTGTGGACAGGGGGCCGCTGATGCACCGCTACGCCACGTGCCTTGGCAAAATGACCTTCCAGGATCAAGCATTCTATGGCAATATCAATGGGAATATCATGGGAATATGGGAATTCCCCAGTTATACTGGTTGGTGGTTTGGAACATGAATTTTATTTTTCCATATATTGGGAATGTCATCATCCCAACTGACTTTCATATTTTTCAGAGGGATTGAAACCACCAACCAGTATAAGTTGGTTAACAAAAGCCCCAGTAACTATAAGTTGGTAATATATGGGAATATGGGAATATCATGGGAATACTTGGTGGCGAACTACCCACGAATCGTAAGTGGGTTATAACCCCAGTTAAGTTATAAGTGGATTAACCCTACTTATCCCATTTATAACTGGGGTTATAACCCACTTACTAAGTGGGATGAGCCACCAAGTATGGGAATATCTCCATAGTTTTGATGGCTAAAAACCCTTTACACTGGTAATTTAAGAGTTTGCGACATAGAACATGGCCATAGAAATAGTTGATTTACCTATGAAAAAATGTGATTTTCCATAGTTATGTTAGTTTACCAGAGGGTAGCCTCCTTTTATTTAGAGTTGACCATGCCTGAAAATCGCCATCTTTTAGTGGGCACCAATCTTCCAACCCCTATTTGGCAGCGTCTATGTTAATTTACTGGAGGGTATAACACTTTATAATAGTAATATTGGTAGATAGGAGCTGAACATGTAAATATTTGCATATATAGTTATTGTAAATACATGGGTAGTGACTTGGATATAGATATAGACAGATCTAGTACAGTTAGTTGCTGAGGTTCTGTTACTGCTATATAGTTGCTCATTGGATTCTTCCAGCATTTTTGGCAATTTATGCTATTGAGTACAGGTACTGCCTGACTTCATGGGCATGGTTGATAATTTGATAGTCATGGCAGTTTTGTCCCATCATTCAATGGATTGGCTTAAGGGAAAATATTCAGGAAACCCCCATATTGAATGGTAAAAAAAAAACAATGGTTTTTCAGGAAACCCCAAAATTTAATGGTAAAACCCATGGTTTTTCAGGAAACCACATTTTTTTTAATGGTAAAAACCATGGTTTCCGGTGAAGATTTTCCCAAAATCCAATCCAATCATGGCTGTCATGGCTGTCAGGTCGTTGTATTGGATGTTCTGCCAGATGGGGTTCGGGTTGTCCGAAATCGTGGCGGCCACCGAACTGGAAGTGATCTTTGGACTGACGGCCTCCATCGCAGGGCTGGCCATCTTCTCCTTCTTCCTTGGGACACGAGGGGTCTGAATCCATGTGGTACGTTGTTGGAGAAAATCTGGGGGACTGAAACTGAAACTGTTCTCAGAGTCGACTTTAGTACCATTTATGGATATATCAATGGATGATCATATGTAGGATATGTCATCTTTATGATATAATAATATATAATCATCCCTAAAGATGTACCAATTATCCATAAATATCCATAAATGATATTGATAATTGGTACATCTTTCGGGATGTAGAACCTCCAAGTTGGTGGAGGTTCTGGTTCTGCCATATCAATGGATGATCTCTCGGCCAACCATTCGTCACTATCGGAAGAGATCCACCGTTCATTACCGAATAATAAACCTCAGGCATTATATAGCAAGTGTCATAGCAGCTTTTCAACCCCATTCAAATCTGTTCAACATTATATCTCGAAAATCAACTTTGAATCAACTTTAAAACCATGTTCACATCCATTAATACCATTAAAAAAAGAAACAAACAACATATTTTGAACATTAACTGTTAACATCTTCAACTCAACATCCCTAAAGCATAAAATTCAAAATTCCATGAAAAATCTATGAAACATCGATGATAGTCATCCCCATCTTTCAGCACTTGGATCTCTTTCTCCATGGCACCAGGACCATCACTTCCAACAGCGCCTTGTTGGGAAAGGCGCAGGAAGAGCATCGCCAGCAGTTCCGGAAGCTGCGACGCTATCTGACCTATTTCCAGGTGCGTGCTGGACATGGGGAAATGGTGAGGACCCATATTAGGTAATGTTAAAGTAATCTTAATAGTAAACCTGTTGAATAATTAAGTTTCATGAATATATATATATATAGTGAACATAAATAGTTAGTAACTGAGTTAATGTTAAAGTAATTTCAATAGTAAACCTGTTGGAAAATTAAGATTAATGAATATATATATATATAGTGAACATAAATAGTTAGTAACTGAGTTAATGTTAAAGTAATTTTAATAGTAAACCTGTTGGAAAATCAAGATTAATGAATATATAGTGAACATAACTAGTTAGTAACTGAGTTAATGTTAAAGTAATTTCAATAGTAAACCTGTTGGAAAATTAAGATTAATGAATATATATATAGTGAACATAAATAGTTAGTAACTGAGTTAATGTTAAAGTAATCTTAATAGTAAACCTGTTGGAAAATCAAGATTAATGAATATATAGTGAACATAAATAGTTAGTAACTGAGTTAATGTTAAAGTAATTTTAATAGTAAACCTGTTGGAAAATTAAGATTAATGAATATATAGTGAACATAAATAGTTAGT
>Ga0126342_10016274_pt1 | contig 12975 bp, 12 predicted proteins | sample Cyp1metagenome_FD_92528 | JGI IMG/M metagenome (GOLD analysis project Ga0126342, IMG submission 92528) | Coral microbial communities from Lord Howe Island, Old Settlement Bay, Australia - Cyphastrea 1 metagenome | ecosystem: Host-associated > Invertebrates > Cnidaria > Coral ... | reverse complement strand
TGTGGAGTGTAAAGTGTAGAGTGTGAAGTGTAGTGTGTAAAGTGTGGAATGTAAAGTGCGGAGTGTAAAGGGTAAAGTGTAAATTGTAGCGTGTGGAGTGTGGAGTGTAGAGTGTGGAGTGTAAAGTGTAAAGTGCGGAGTGTAAAGTGTAAAGTGGGGAGTGTAAAGTGTAAAGTGGGGAGTGCCGTGTGTAGAGTGTGGAGTGTAGAGTGTGGAGTGTCAAGTGTAAAGTGTGGAGTGTAAAGTGTGGAGTGTAAAATGTAAAGTGTGGAGTGTAAAGTGTAAAGTGCGGAGTGCGGAGTGTGGAGTGTCAAGTGTAGAGTGTCAAGTGTAGAGTGTCAAGTGTAGTGTGTGGAGTGTAAAGTGTGGAGTGTGGAGTGTAAAGTGTAGAGTGTGGAGTCTGAAGTGCAAAGTGTGGAGTGTAAAGTATAAAGTGTGGAGTGTGTGGAGTGTACAGTGTGGAGTGCACAGTGTGGAGTGTAGAGTGTGGAGTGTAAAGTGTAGAGTGTAAAGTGTAGAGCGCAAGGGTGTAGAGTGTAAAGTGTAGAGTGTGGAGTGTGGAGTATAAAGTGTCGGGTGTGGAGTCTGGAGTGTACTGTGTAGAGTGTGGATTGTGGAGCGTGAAGTGCGGAGTGTAAATTGTAAAGTGTGGAGTGTAAAGTGTAAAGTGGGGAGTGTTGTGTGTAGAGTGTGGAGTGTGAAGTGTGGAGTGTAGAGTGTGGAGTGTGGAGTGTAAAGTGTAGAGTGTGGAGTGTATAGTATGGAGTGTGGAATGTAAAATGTGGAGTGTGAAGTGTAAAGGGTGGAGTGTGGAGTGTAGAGTGCGGAGTTTGGAGTGTAGAGCACGCAATACGACATGTCTGAAATGCTGCGCCTGCCACGAAACTGCAACTCATCTTGTGCAAACGACGCAAAAGTATTGCGCCTGCCACACAAAACGATTTCCGACACGTTATCAAACAGGTTGGAATGTCACAAAGTGCCGTGCCTGCCACGCAAAACAACATTACAACCTGCTTTGACACCAAGGTTTTGCAGCTTCCCCCACAGACAGGGCGAGGCCACAGGAAAACCAGAGACTCGAGACGAGACATGCGAGAGCATCAAAACGAGCATTTCGTGCGAGACTTCCTCCAACTTTGACACTTTGTAGCTTCAAAATCGCTGTTTTCCTACGAGTTTTCCTTAGAACCTGAAAATTTGCTACCTCAAAATCGATGTTTCGTGCGAGGCTTTCGCCAATTTTCAGCACATCTCACAAAATGCCGCGCCTGCCACGGAATTTGCACCTTGTCGCCACTTGACGCAGCCCTGCCAATGCGATTCGTAAAAAACACGCAACACGACGCGTCTAAAGCGCTGCGCCTGCCACGCAAAATGCCGATGGACACGTCCAAAGTGCTGCGCCTGCCACGAAAACTGCAACACATCTTCTGAAAACGTCGCAAAAGTATTGCGCCTGCCACAGAAAAAGACTTTCGACACGTTACCAAACACGTCTGAATGTCACAAAGTGCCACGCCTGCCACGCGAAACGAAGCAACGCCACATGTGAAACCTCCAAAAGTGACCCCTTTTGCAGAACTTACCATAGGCACGGCCATATGGGGATCGCGCGGACGGCTACAGACGGTTGCGAACGGCTGCGGACGGTTGCGAACATAAACGCAACGTCGAGCAAACACACCTTCAACCCCCAGACCCCCAGAGTGAAACAGGAACCCTTGCTACGCATTCGGGAAAAAGACCGCTTGATTGTCATTTGCCAAGTGGCAGGATGGTCCTGGACCGACATCTCCTCTGGCACCCCCAAATATCGCATTGCCACGATAATCGGGTCGAGATCATCGATATCCCGAAGAACTTCACTAGCTTCTGCAGCTGCATGCTGCGAATCAAATCTTCCGTTTTCTTTCAACTGAGTCTCACCTTCTGGTCTGTGGCGCTTCAATGACACCGCCTTGGCTTCTTTCATTTCTTTCGAACTTGCCTGTGGCTCCTCCTGTTTCACATTCGGATTGTCGCCGACATGCACTTCTGCCATTGCCATCAGCCAAAGCCTTAGAAGGAACAAGGTCGTGGTTGTTAAGTTTGGGGGTTGGAGGCCTGGTGGCCATGGATAGGAAGGGTCATCTTCAGAAGCGACATGAACCATGAGTTCAAACCAGATTGTCACTTCAAAGCTTCGCCTTCAAAATTATCATGTCACCATCTGGTAGAACGCTGTCAAAGGCCGCGATGTCGGGCGGAGACGCTGGACTGAGAAGCTTCCAAAGGACTACAAAGGTCCCGCCCTGGGTCACAACAAGGAGACCCTGTCACCCCTCAGAGACTGCCCGCAGCAACATTGAATCGTTATTCACTTCAGCATTCAAGGTTGTCATGTCAGTATTTGCTAACACAGACTAGTTGAGGCACATCAGCAGTGGCCCACTCACAAACAGCCAGGTAGGGAGGCAAAAATTCCATATCACCTTGTGCCACGAGTAGAATTGATTGCGAAATTCTCTCACGTTTCTGGATCATCTGCACGACCTCGCAGACTGTCAGGACAAAAAAACAATATCATTAAGGAGCACAAAGGGTATGTAATGCCATTTGAAATGGGTAAAAATTAAAGACTTGGAGGACTACCGAATTATATATGTGTATGTTTAATATATCTAGTATTAACCATCCAATTATTGGGGTACCCAATGACTTGACCCATTGATTTCACTACGGACTCTACTGATTTTGGGCCAAGGCAAAACAAATAACAGCTTAGCCCATGGGTGTTCAACAGTTCTTCATCAACAATGGTCGTGAACATCAACTTTCCTTTTTCCCAAAATGATCATTTAAGGATGTATACCATATATGGTACATATGTATATATATATATACACATATACCTATGGTACATCAATATGAAACATACCTGGTCTATGGCATTTGCGAACAGGGCACAACTCCCCATGAAATCCCATGACTTCCGCGACCTCCGAGTCCTCATCCGTGGCCACGAAGGTCAGAGCCAAGCCCTTGGTGCCGAAGCGCCCAGCGCGGCCCACGCGGTGCCTAAGGCGGAGCCACGGCCAGGAGGCTTGGAAAAATATGGGGGGGGTAGTCTATCTATTACCCTCTGGTAATTTAACATAGCTATTGAAAATGGTGATTTATAGTGGATTTTCCCATTGAAAATGGTGATTTTCCATAGCTATGTTAGTTTACCAGGGGGTATATATTATTAACTATGGGTAAATCAGCAAAGTTCTAATGGGTAAATCACCAGTTTTAATTATATGGTGGTCTATTAAATTATTTATAATTTATCATAGTGTATACAAAATAGATAAAGAACAGAACAGAACGGAACAAGAAAGGGTGTTATTATATATATGTGTATATATACTATAATATATGTATTACATACAGATGTCTATGTAGAGATATAGATGTTATATAACAGGTAAACGGTAAACATTGACTATGAGTAAATGATGATAGTATAACTCATATCACTCCGGATGTTGGTTTGGTGACAAGTTTGAAATACTTAAGTCAATGACGTTGCCAAATTTCCCAGGGAAATTTGGGATTTCCCCCGCTAGCAATATTAGTTTGGTGGATTCTATCAGGCCTATCTTTTCTACCAACAAGACCAAAAACCTTGACTGCATTCGAGCATGCGCTCTTGAAGTCTCACTTGAAAGCCGGGAGCTGAGGGCTGCATTGACAAGAACTGCAACGTTGAGTGCTTTGAGTACCAGGAAAACAAGGAAACACCCCAGGCAACTTTGGGTCGGGTGCCAGTCAGAAGTCAAATGCAGCACTTAGACTTGCCCTGCGTACTTTACGCCTTGTATACTTGCAATGTGATCCAAACTTCCAGTAGGCAACCTACTATCTGCCACAACTTTGGGTTGTGGCAATCCGCAAGGTCCTGTCTTCTTGGGTTTGGCTGAGCTTTTTAAGCAACAATCCACTGCGTAGCCCCACGGGGTCTACCTTTCAAGCTCTCGGCCAAAACGATAATGCTGATAGTGCCAGAGGATCCAAAGCTTAGAATCAACAAGGCCTAAGAGGATGCCCAATGGTTTTCCATGGTGTTCCACCACAAAGAAAAGCTGTGCCATGTCATGCCACGTCGTTCCTTCCAAGCAGCAAGTAGGAGTCACTCTCATCCGGCATGTCATAGTTGATGACGATGTTCACCTCAATGTGTGCAATTCGGCCGCAGCTGCTCGAGTCTAGTGGAAGCTGTCGATTGCCATTTGGCCGCTCAGTGGGTCCATTCCTTTCATAGTTGATGCATGTTGGTGTGGACCTGGGCATCCCGAACTCGCTCAATATCAATTCCTCGCCCGAAGAGGTCAGTGGCTACCAGGATGCGCTTCTGGAACTCCTTGAACTGCTTATACCTGCAAATGGTTCAAACCACAGAGATGTCAACAAAAGTGTTACCCAAATGACTCCTGCGAATGTGTGAGCAAAAAAATGGCAGCGATATAGTAGTTCCTTTTTATCTTTCCATGCCAAATGTCTTGCTCCAACTCAGTTTACTGTAAACTCGTTCAGAATCTGGTGGTTGACTCCAGCCTCGCAATCCGCTCATCCTGCTGGAGGCCAGAGTGGATAGCGATTGAGGGGAAGTTGCACTCCACCTAAAAGTAGCGCAGGCCCGCAGCAAAGGAAGGTCCCATTGCAAAATTAAACCAGGTCTGCTAACAACTTGACAACCTGTCTTCCAAGGTGTCTGTCTCGATGGCTTCAAATTCAACGCTCCTGCTGGCCGAATGGTAAAGATTGCCATTGCAATTGCCAATATCATCAATATCTTAATTCTGAATTCTTTCCTACTTCGGGGGACAAAATCTGGTGGACGACGCGAGCTGGGCAGCCAGACCAACAACTTGTCGAGGGCAACGGCACGCTGCACAGACTTCACAAAGATCACCACCTGGCGGGTCAGTAAGGCTGGTGGCTATCGGTACTAGCAAATGTTTAACCACATGCTATCAAGTGATGTATTATATTGTATTATGATATATTTCAATACTCTCGTCAGTATCAATGAGTACCAGTATAACAGTATAACAGTATCAGCATAACGGTATATTCATCGGTATTGTAGCCCGATGGGCTGAGAATCTGCCCATGGGCCCATCACCTCGCCACCCTGACAGTCAGACTGACAAAGTCGACCTGGTTAAATTCCAAGGCATCCAGCAAGTCGTTCAGCTTTCGGTTTTTCTCCTTCTCCGTCAGCTTCACCTCATGGATTAGCATTGAATTCACTTGCACAGCTTGCCAGAATTCAGGAAGTACCTCAAAGATGTCATCGATTTTATGGGCTTGATAAGTTTAATGCTTGTAAAGCTAAAAATCAAGTGTAGATATCCTCTTATTAAAGATATGGCCAAATATAGAGGTACGGTACAGTGTGAAAAGTCTGGGCAGCAAGGGGTACTGCTGCAAAATAGAATGTTATACTTCCTCTCTTCCAGTCTTCCAGTACCATCTGGTCCAAATTCTTCCAAGGTGCATAGTACTGAAGCAACCCGTGCAGTGTCAACTTTGACTCTTCATCGACACGAATTTCGTGCGGATCAGTCATGAACCTTAGAGTTCCCAACGACAGCAGTGTCTTTGAAACTTTGGGACCTCGGACTTCTTATTTGTTGTGGCGCTGGCAAGATGAGGTACCTGTAGCAGCTGTAGTGTCGCCTGCTGGAACCCTGGCCCTGTTGAGAATGTGTCGTTATCCAAGCGACTTCTTGCACAAAGCCCTGGTCTCGGCACTCATGGTAGCGCTGAACATCATGACCTCCCAGCAGCAATGCTGGATTGCAAGGGACACAAATGTGGCAAAACATCATCCTACTGTACAGCTACCTCCTGGAGCAAGTGATTGAGGCTAAACTCTGTTGACAAACTTTCGAAGTTCTCTGGAAGGCTTGAGGATGAACATGTCCTTTGAGATACGCCGCAACGCCCACAAAACATCAAGTGTCACGATGCTCGAAGCCTATCAAACGAAAAAGGAGCCCTCTTGGCGAGAGTGTGCTAAATTTCCGTCACTTCCATAAAGTTGTAAAGAGCAACATTGCCACAAAGAAGTGTTCCACGCAATAGTTCCTTTCGTTTCAGCTGATTTGAATCTCGCTGCCACCGGCAAATAGCACTCCTCATGGATATGTCACCGCTACCCATTGTCCGCAGGCCTGCTTCTTCTTTGGAGATTCCATGAAGATGGACTGCACATCCTGTTCCACATCAGACATTTGAGGATTCATCAGCGCCTTTCATCCACTGTCACTGAAGCCGAAGAATGTCAAGCCGAACAAGTAGTAACGGCTTTGCTGGAAATGATCTGCTTCGTTCCTTTCCAGCCTTTACAGCCGGAAAGGTTGGACCAGCAATCTGCACAGCCGGAAAGTTTGGGCCTTTCGCATGTCGATCTTGTCCAAGCACTTGTCGCACTCATCCAGGACAAAGTGCTGCAGCTTGTCCAGTTTCAAGTCCTGATCGATCGCAACAGTTTGTGAATCTGGGTGAAAAATGGTGAAAATGATATGGCTTAATAAGGTGTGAAAGATCTCTAGTTGTGGATCTCTCTGAAAATAACCATGGGAAAGATCGCTTAAGATGTCAGCAGGTGACAAAGCTCAGTTGTCAATTTATGACTAGTCGTGATCCATGGTGATCCATGGTGATCCATAGAGGTCTGCAATTTGTTGACACAGCCGCCAACATCAGGTGTATCGGTTCCTTCTCTCTGAGCAGCGCAAGCATTCTCCCTGGGGTGCCAATGAGGACGTGCGGACAGGAATCCTGATGCGATGGCGACTCAGTGACATCAACCTTTAGCCTCAAATGTGCCAGGCTAAAACTGCAGGCAAGGGATTTCTGGTTCATATTTGCACCCAGAAATCGTTGGATGTTGTCTTTGTTCCAGCCCTGAGGATGTTAGGGACCTAGGGGAGAACAGAGCAAGGGAGTAACTCATCCCTCAATAACAGGAGAAATGCCTGAGAAAGTATTAGATTGCCAATAATGACATGAAAAACATCAATAGTACAATTACTAATATGATACCGTGTCATATATTGTGAATATTGTGAAATAATATAATTGCATAATATCTATAATTCCTACGATACTCACTGGTTATCATCTCTCGCTGACCATCATGCACCCGGATGTCCTTGAGCATCTCCTTGTCAGTTGACATGGGGGTGCCACCGTAGACCACGGCCGACTTGACGCCCTGCGCAGGCTGCGCAGGCTGCGCAGGCTGCGACGGTCCGGTGACTTCATATTGCGATGGATCAAAATTGGATACTGCAGATACCTCAAACATGTATTTAAAAAAGAAAAAAACTTTGTAGTGAAGTGCCAAAACTCCATTTCGCACTGGATTTCAAAAAAAACTTCACCCAAACATAGTGTATTTCCGATTTGGCAAGATCTTCTGATAGATGATTGCCTCTCTCTCTCTCTCTTCTCTCCAACAACTCCCTTCGCTTTGTGAGAGACTTGAAAAGCCCTCCGCATTTCCGCGCCGAGAAGTACTTGGAGAAGCGTTCGAACTCTTGTTTGATCTGAACAGGTTGGCACCAGAAATGACAGCAAAAGCTGGAAAATGTATTCTTACACGATACTCTACCGACTGTACACTGTCCAAACTGCCTTCTCAAGACATTCAAGACTAATGCAAAAGAAGTAGGGTCTCAAGCTGACAGTCTGCTGTGGATGGCTTTGGGGAATTTGTCCAAACAATTGCATTATTCATGATATTCCATTACCTGTTGTTTATTGATTCCAATTCAGCTCGCCCTTGCTGCACCTGATATGCCAACTCTCGGGTGTGGCAAACGACCAAGGTTCGAACTGCCTCAGCAATCCAGCACTGCAGGATGTCAACAGCTGATCAGCTACAGCTAATGTTTTTTGAATATGAAATAGACATGAAAAAAATGCCGGCAATTCCAGAGACGTGGTCCATCTGATGCGAACATCCATGGCGGTGTCAATCCTTGTGGCCCACAGTAGCTTCAGGTAGCCCCCAGCCTTCTCAGAGGAATCAATCTGCTGCAAGCACGCAAGCACGAAAACGGCGGTCTTTCCCATGCCGGACCTCACATTTCATGAATTGGGGTCAATGTGGTCGTACAAGGACAGCCGATGCAATCCTGATGGAATATATGGAATATTGTGGTCCACAGTCCACAGTCTTGTCATCCCTGTGCCGTGTTTGACCAACTGAGGCTGTAGGCTTTGCTTGGCACAGCACGTCGGTACCCAGGATCGCTTGCGGAATGCATTCGTGCTGGACCTGCTCATACTTTCCCACTATGTCCATCTATGTCCCATTTATAAAATGGTGATCAATGGTGATATCAATGGTGATATCAATGGTGATATCACAACCGCGCCTCTGAGGGATGCTCGAAGCCACAGTCCACAATGGCTCGGAGCAATTCGGGTTTCAACAGGAAGTCCTTAAAGCCGGACCTGGGCCAATGGCTTGCGGCTACGAAGCCACGTGAAGCCGGGGACGGCCACACTGCCACAGCCACACTATATTTGTTGACGCTCCAATGGCCATGCACAAACATTTGATTCACAAGAACATCATCCAGGAAAGATGGAGAAAACCCACACGACTACCACGACTCCATCTCAACTTTTGGAGACTCCAGTCCCTTGCGCACATCACCAGGTCATCAGCAGGTCCCCACTGAGTGTCCCTTGCGCATGCATTCCTGCTTGGCTCGCTTTCTTGGCATCGCCATTCTCCTGGAACTTTTTTCCAGCAAGGTCTCAATGCAAAAGAGAGAACTAGCAGTAGATGGGTTTGTCTGAGAATTGCCATTTTAATGGGGAAAGATGGTGATAGTCCATGGAAGAATTTAGGATACCCTTTTCCAGACAAACCCAGGATGTCTATCGACAGTGTGTGTTTGCCCATGGCCTTGTCTTTCTCATCCTTCTGCTCCTCCTCATCGAAATCAGGCAGCTCCTCCAACGGGCGGCTAAAACAGGACCTCCAGGAGGTAAATAGTGAGTGATTCCGTGGAAACACAAGGAAGAATCGAGACCTTTTCCACTGAACACTGTGCACTGGAAGTTTCCTCATATGGAGAACCTTAGAGAAGTCCCGTCTGATGCTATCTGATCATTTCGACAATGCTGTGACAGGTATGAGCAGAACTGATAGACTAGAACATGGCTACAGTATGTTGCAGTTTGGTTTGAACTAAGGGTACGTATGGGGTCATATGGCATTTTGTCAAATAGTGTCAAATATGTGTCGAGGGTTTGAAAGTGTCGCAAGTTGCCAAAACAGGCAATCCAATACCCGCCATCAATCCTTTAGCGGAAGGTAGAAAGGCTGGGGGAAGAAAAACTGTCTGTCTCCAATCCAAAGCTGAATGAACATGACAGGCACCGTATCTTTCTGTTTTTCTCTGTTCATAATTGCATGGCTGTGCAGTGTCAGCACTGAAGAGGTCTACATCTGACATTGGATTGGTTTAAGGGAAAATCTACAGGAAACCATGGTTTTTACCATCAAATATAGGGCTTTCCTGTAAATTTACCATCATCCAATTCTATGAATCTGACATCTGACAAATGTTGCATACGAACACCACCTATTGATCAGTCAGAGATCAGTCTCCTCCCCCCCGTCGGCCATTGTTGATCTGTGCTGTGAGAGTCCTGGGGCAAAGAGCACACGCGGAAAGGGTACACCGTCCCATCCAAAAGGTACGTCGTTTGTCTCTGAAAAGACTCATTTACATTTATACATCACCATAATTAGATTATTATATATATCACTGACACCATTTAAGTCCCAGCCTGAGATGGCTCGGAAAGCCACTGGAGCAAGGGAATCGACTCCTTTTTGTGCCAAGAGCTGCGACAGAGTTGGCCACGTCGGTACTGTTCTGCTAGTGGCAAAGGGGTTGTCCAGATGGGCTACCCAAAAATGCCATGTTGAAAATATATCTTAATGAGGAACATGATGATGAAAAATTGGATTTTGGGGCAACCACATAACCTGTAATAACTTTGGACAAACTGAGACAATTCCTCTCGCCAGAGGAATCGTGCAGCAACCGACAGACTTTCCGCCCACACTGATGAGCTTGGATGAGTAGTATGTGGTAAGCTTCTGAGTAGTGGCCACAGGTGGCCATTACAGAAAGGTTTGATGTAGTCTGGATTGAATCACAAGACGATTTGCTTTGGCTGGGCGACACTGTTGGAAATGCCTACATAATCAGTTGCACCACTGCCCAGTGCTTCAAGCCAATCATCCAAACCAAGCGCACAACATCATAAGATTTGTCACAATCTCCACCCCAAGCTGCTGGCAGTACTTGAAGTAAGACCCAATAAGGGAGCAATGGATTGCGTCAGTTCTTGCCGCCACTTGCTAGACAGCTTTGTCAAATATACGGCACCGTGAGCAATTGATCTCCTTTTTTTCTGCTCGTGCAGGATTGAGAACATAGCTGCACTAGCGTTGCAGCCAGCCTGCCTGCAGTCATTATACTCATTGGCATGGAAGGGCGTCTCGCAGTTCAACTCGATGGAAAAATCTTGCAGAGTTGGGAGTCTTGCGGTAACCCCCGAGGGTTGCGAGGCGAAAGCGTCCATCCATTGCCTTGCGTAAATCAAAAGTTTCCTCAAAGCTCATGTTCATCTCCTTGTCCAGTCCATTGTTTGGGTTTGTAAACCTTGCAGGGCGAGAAATCCACTTCAGCACACGATGATGTATCACATTCCGTCCAAAACCAAACCAGAAGATTTTGAGATATTACTAGGAACAATACCAGCCTGCAGCCAGCAAGAACTGAAAGACAGACAAATTGTGGCCTACGCTGTTCACGTGCAGATCATTGGACGCAAAGGTTTAGGACCAGAACTCGTACACTGGACACACATCTTCTCCCCACGTGGCGCACAGACAGGCTTTTGAGATACTAGTACATACAGACCTGTGTTCTGGACTGCTTAGCTCACCTAACTCTGTGCCTTGTAGGACATCTTGACAATCGTTTATTGGGTCAGAGTGCTTGGGTTGGTACAATTAATATATAAGCAGTTCCAACTCTGAAAGTAGACCATAGCAGTCTGTCAAACCTGCCACAAAATCATCCAAAATCTGCCGATGAATCTACAAGTTTTGCCCGTGACAAGAACGCTATCCGAAGTAAAGGCGTCACTCGACAGATTCCTGAAATTCCATGGGCCACATTGGGCCACCCAGCCACCAGGATCAAAACTTCCCTGCTTTGATGACTGTGATTGGTGATTGGTGGAACTAAAGCTCGTACAACCACACGTCAGGTACTTGTATGTATTTACGAAATAGAAAACTTCAATCCAGTTAGGTTGTAGTTTAAAAATTTCTGGCAGCCATCCTTGCCTGACGTTGTACCAAGCGAGGAAGACAGGTCCATTCATGTGCCAATCTCTCACCACGTCAGCAACTTTGGGCCAGGGCCCCACTACTTTCGGGTCCTGGCAGGCTGGTGCAAACCCAAATGCAGTAAATACCTACCATTTGGGGATGGTTTATACCACATGATTCAATGGCGAAATGGAAATCTCATGGAAAGACTCTTTCGCTACCTGAATACCTGAATGATTCACTGCATGATGGCACCGCAGGAATCTGCGGAATGAAATTCTTGATTTCCAGGCTTTCCCTGTGAGAGTCCTTGTTGCTGCGAAAAAAGTCCTGCTTCATGTACCACTCTGGCAACTCGTGCTTCTGCCTCAGCCATGCTTCCATTTCCTCGCGCCCCAGCGGCAGCTTTCAAAGCGGTAAGCTGTTCAGCACCTTGAAAGTAACAAGAAGTGCATTATACATATATAATTATCTAACATCATCTTCTATGATCTTATATAATTATATAGTTATATGGGATATAGATACATGATGATACATGTAGATACTTTTCAATCTGTCAACGTCCGAGAAAAAGCTGTCCTTTGCCGTGGCCTCCCAAACCTAGGCGCCAACAGCTTAGCCAACAGAGCCATCAGAAGTGGTTGATTCAAAGGGCTTTTCAAAGGCAAAGGGGGATGCTATGGAAATCTATGGAAATCCTGGAGCCAAATCATATTTCCATATATTTCCTGTCTTTTCCTGGATTAACCCATTTACTAAGCATCTGGAGCAAGATGCTGGAGTCATGTCCGTCCCTGATCCAGCATGATCCAGCACTACCATGAATGCACACTGTCAGGTTGATTCGTTTGCCTGGTTTACATCATGATTTGTAGCGTCTTGTCTGCAAGATTCTGCAAGTACACACTTCCAGTACACCTTCACTCACTTGTACTCCATTTGGGCCAAGGCTCAGGATCGTTGGCGATCTTTGTGACATTCACAACTTCAAAGCGCAAATTTGGCAAAAGGATAAACTCCGACTCATCTGCGTTCCATTTCCGCATATCCTCGCAGGCTGAGACTATAGTGACTAGAGACGCAAATCTTAGGGCAGCCGAAGACTTCCGGCTTTCATTCGCAGAGAAAGAAGCAGGTCTTGAAAGAAAGCCGTGCTGAGTTTTGATAGGAAACAGTGCTGTGGAACTTGAATCTTTTGAGAGTTGTCAGGAAAACATCGTAAAATTAGCAGAAACTCAAATGCATGGTGTCTGCGTCCTTGGCATGGCAGCTCTCGATGTGAAAATGGACAGGAAAGGCATAACCTTCAACGCATTTGCTTTTCAACTGCATCGAAAGGATGAGGAATGATTCTGAAACCAAGGATGATTCTGCAACCAAAACCGGATGATTCTGAAACCAAAACCGATGATTCTGCAACCAAAAATGATTCTGAAACCAAAAAAATGATTCTGAAACCAAGGATGATTCCGAAACCAAGGACACCTGGAAACCAAAAATGGCACGGCTCAGCAATCAAGCGGTGTGCATTTCTTTTCTTTTCGAAGCATCAAGGCGGAAGT
>Ga0126342_10016273_pt1 | contig 12975 bp, 10 predicted proteins | sample Cyp1metagenome_FD_92528 | JGI IMG/M metagenome (GOLD analysis project Ga0126342, IMG submission 92528) | Coral microbial communities from Lord Howe Island, Old Settlement Bay, Australia - Cyphastrea 1 metagenome | ecosystem: Host-associated > Invertebrates > Cnidaria > Coral ... | reverse complement strand
GTGCCCACTGAGCTGGGAAGGTCCCAGGTTGAGGTCCAGCGGTGCCCACTGAGCTGGGAAGGTCCCAGGTTGAGGTCCAGCGGTGCACACTGAGCTCGGACGTTGGCAAAGAGCTTGGCGAAGTTGGCAAGGCAACAGTGGACGTGGAAGTGGAGGCAGAGGTGGTCGAGGAGATGCTGGCGGAGGAGGAGCAGGAGGATAGCTAGCCGAGGAGGAGAACAACTCTGATAAAATCTAACAACCCTCACCTGGCAGGTGGGGAATATATATATATATATATGTATATTATATATATATATATGTGTGTATATTATATATATACGTGTATATTATATATATGTATATTATATAGATGTATATATATAGGTATGTATATGTAGAATATATGTATACTTGTGTGTGTAGTACATATGTATCTTGTATGCATATACACGTCCAAAACATGTGTGATGGTATATATATATATACACATGTACACATACAATACATTTATCATGTCATATGATTACAGGATGTAACATTTACTGTTGCAATTACATTGTAATATATTATCATCTAAAAAACATGTCAACATTATTTTTTGGATTGTAACTTGATTATATACATATACATATACATATACATATACATATGCATATATCACATATAAAATATACATATCACTTATACATTTGGATATTTACAATTATCACATATACATGATATACACACACCGAACCACCCAATCTTTTTTCACCAGCCCGTATGATAAAATTGACTCATCATGACGATGGAAGTCCCACCGTGTTTTGATGGGGTGGAAGTCAAGTCCCCGATTCCTGGGTAACAATCTGTAGCAAAAGACTGGTTAAACACCATGGCATTTTAGTATCTGCTCAACAGAAAACATCATACATATATATATATATATATATTACTTCTCTAATGACCCAAGAAGATCCAACAATGACATATATATTATATATAATATATAATTCTATATAATTTTACATCACCTACATCCATGGAAGTCCCCAAGCGGCTACACCAATTTTTTTGGTGTAGCCCCGCGACCGCTTCACGAGTCTCCGAACAATGGAATAGTCCGCCACTTCAGCGCTGGTCGCAAGGCGAATGGCGCCTTTCTCGATCTTCTCGCCACACTTCCCCTGGCGGCGCTCGAGATTCCGACACCGTTTTCGAACAAACGAAACGAAAAGTCCAAAGCTATCCAACTGGACGGATAGAAAAATGACTTAAATGTCTGTTCATGTTGAGCATATTGGCATATTCATACGATTCATACGGAGGTTTCCTTAAACATGAGCACCTCAAAACATTAGTTCTTGATATTGAATATATTGATAAGAACCAATGCCGGATGATTTTGGGGTCCCACCATTTTCGGAAACTTCCATATGATTCAAATGCCCGTTCATGTCAAGTAGGCCTAAAGGTCTAAGATATTCCAAATGGATCTGGTTGAGGCATCAGATTCTTGGGCAGGGCAGCCTGAAAAGTGAGGCATGAAATCATGAACTCTGTAGTTTTCAGGAGTACGATTGCTAATGTATGGTAACGTTAATTTGGTCCAAATTAATACACTCTAGTTAGTTAGCTGGTCAGATTGACCAACAAGAATTGATACAACTATTAATATAGCACAACAAGTTGGGATTTAACATCGTGTAACAAACACATGAAATCCCAACATGTATACAGTAAACGCAGGGTGACATTATCATAGACATTGAGGACATCTTCGCAATCACCTCTTGTCGTATGATGTGTATGTTAACAATCCTATGATGATCCTTCCCCACGACTCAAAGACTTATTGACCCTAAATCATTGAAAACCTCCGGAGATCATTACGGATCTTGCAAACAAATATCTCAGTCATATGTGAGAAGTTGGGATGAATAGCCTCTGCAAAGTGTGGGTAATCTTTTTTTTTGGCATCCAAAGCCAGGAAAATCTTCCAGCCACAGGTCGTTCACCAAGCATTTCATGTCCAAACTATGAAATATGGGGGTTGCCATGAATGGGGGTACCCAATGATTACCTGGATGGATTATTTCATGGAAAATCCGAAATAAACTGGAAAATAATGGGGTGCCCCCAAGACTTGGGAAACCTCCATGTAGCACCAATCTGAGCATACCAGGGGTAGCCCCATGCAGGGTGAATCTGAACCCAGATCCCACTGCATCCCACCGGTCTTCGGTTACATTCTTCCAATAAGTGGCCCACAGGTCATCGCAAAAATACCCCATGTCACCAGCCCAAATAAAGGTTGCAATACCAATCATAGATATATCATAGATATACTTAGATGGTTGATTGCTCCGACCAGCTCCAGTCCCGGTATTTCTTTCCTAGGGAATTGGGATGAGTGACCCTCTTTCCTTCATCAACATTTCCAAACACTTCATCTGATGGTTTCCACATTTTTCCACCCATCTGAGAACACCCTCTTATTTTTTTAGTCATTGGGCATCATCACCCAAAAACATGATGTAAAACATAAAACATCGACCAGAAACCACTGACCAGAACATGTCATAGTGTAACTGTTACAGCATGCATGACATAGAGTGCAAAGGAACTGGCACACCACCGTTTTGGGATGTGAAATGAGCACTCTTTGGAAATCCTGAAACGAGCCAAAACCAACCTTGCACTTCGCGCGATTTGTGGGGGCATAGCTCCATTCGTACGACATGACTCGCTAATCGCTGCTGTGTTGACCCGACGGTCGCAGGTCAAAAATGAACCCAACCCAAACACTTCAAGAAAACACTTTGTTGTTACGAAATATGTGATATAATTCGTCTATGTGCCACAAAGTATCTACAAAATGGGCCCATAGGCCACTGACCATCTAATCAACAAGTGACACCATGTGTAGAGGATTAAATATGCAGTCACCGTCAACATGAACTCATTGCTTTCGCTGTGCAGTGCTCGGCTGGCTTGGCTCTGCGTGTTCCACGCTGAGCCGAACGGGCCGGCAGTGACGGGAAACCGCGATGGGGCTTGGTGGGACTATGACTCGATCCAAGTCAGTTGTAGAATGTGGTAAATATAGTGTTGATGGAGATGTTTTTCACAAGTTAGAAATAGTGGTATTCACAGTGGTAAGTATGTTCGATAACAGAGATGGGGATGTTTTTTCACCAGGTCTTTTTCTAGCTCAATGTGGGGTTTCCGCAAAGAAAATAGCCAGCTACTCTCGTAGCATTTGGGGATGGCTTATAGCACTTATCACAAAGGTGATGACTTGGGAATGGTTTCTGGCACTGACCTGAAATAAGGTGAACGGTCACAGTGAAGTTGTTATCTTTACCCAGATCATCCATTACATCATGTATGTATATAAAAAAATAATAAGAAGAAGAAGAATCATATTAATATACCCATCATGCTACTATATTGTCTCATTAATCACCATTAATCACCATTAATCACCATTAATCACCATTAATCACCATTAATCACCATTGATCACCATTGATCACCATTGATCACCATTAATCATTAATCACCATTGATCACCATTGATCACCACTAATCACCATTGATCACCATTGATCACCATTGATCACCACTAATCACCAATATATCAATTGGATTTAATTAGACTATAAACAAGAACAGGAGGTTCTTGCCAGTATGGAGCTAACCTGAGAAGGCTATCTGCTTGCCACAAAGGCTGGACAATTCAACGCACTGACACACGTCCTAACCCTTTCTATACCTTTTGGATAAGATGGACTCAAGAATAAATCACAACAATCCCATGCTGCCTAGTAGTACACCCTATATATAAAGATAGATTATATTGCCATCAACCAAAAGCAAATAACATAAATAAAGATAAATGAATAACATGTCAGCATGCTTTCATGCCGAATCTTCAACACTTGCTCTTGATGTAAACATGTTCATCTTCGTCCAAGGCTTGTTACATTCAGTCTTCACTAACCTCTGTTCATGGAAAACCTTCCTCGCACCGGATAAGAGACACAGGACCAATGGATACTACACGTCCTTCATGATGATGCACCAAACTTGGGCAAAGTCCCCAAATTTCTTGCCCATCTGCTGTCCACACACCTCAGGACAGCTGGAACAGCCGGATGTCCTCATGGATACTCATAGCACATGAACAAGAAAACAACATAAACCCCCAAACAAAAAAAATGAATCATGTACAAATCAAATTATGGTCCATTCAAGTACTACTTCACCATTTTGCTTCATCTATGAATGTTGGGCGTAACAGACATCACGGTCCTCCTAACATCTCCCGGCCTTGGGATGTCAGTAGGATCCCCCCGATCCCCAAACGGTACCCTCCGGCAATGACATTCACAGTTTGCGATTGAAGCCATGGCCCAGTCGAAATAGTGGATTTAATGGGATTATAATCCACTTAATGGAATAATTATACCCTCTGGTTATGTCAAAATAGCTATTGAAAATTGCCATTTATAGTGGATTTACCCAGCTACATAGCATGGTGGATCTTTCCACAGTTATGTAAGTCCGTTTACCAGAGGGTAAAACACAGCTGGTGGCTCCAGCTAAGCCCAGATACGTTGACAATTCCCTATTTTTTTTGTGGTAAAACCATACATTTTTCCCCACAGTAGCAATCGTTCACCGGTTGGAGATGATGGTTGGAAGCCCCTGAAACACCTGGCATTTTGGCTTCTCACGATCCAGTTAGATCCAGAAACGAGTACTGTATACATATATATACGGTGATCTCAAACACCCTTCAAAGATGATACAGTAGGTACATATCCGAAATTCAGCGGCACATACATGCACTGGTACAATCTACTCAGTCTACTCTGACCGCGGTGTACCAGGTTCGCATGCGAACAGAAAGTGCATTGAAAATTGTCGTCTAGGCGGTCTCCGAATTCATGAATTCTTTGGCAACACGAAATCGCTGAGGGGCCGACAACACCCAGACGTCCCAACGTGATGCAAACGTTCTGCCTCAGTGCACTGATGTGTTTCCGGGGCCCAAATTTGATAACTACGTCACTGAATGGATTTAATGGTGGATTCTATAGCCTAGAAGTTAGATTAGACATAAACCAACTTTGAATCCATAAATTCCAGTAAAACTTCTTTTGGGATGCTCCCAACACCCGAGGTACAAAGGGGATCGACCCTAGGAACAACATTCCAGGCCATCACGCTGTATTTCTTCATCTAGCTATTGGCCTACACATTGGAGGAAATTCCAGGCAACCATCCAGATAGATCATTTACCTAGCTATTGGTGTATTTCTTTATCATCCAGCTATCTTATCACTGTTTTTTTTTTTTTTTTCGGGGGGCCGACCCTCTTGTTTCATCAACCAGTGGGAATCAACCAGTGGGATTTGAGGACATAAGCGGAGGACCATCCCACAGATCAAAACTAGGCCCCGATTGGTGGATTGTCTCATAAATGGGTGAACTAAGCCCAGTTTCTAACCACTTAGCTAGCATAAATCAGCTGCATATATCTATCTATCTAGCTAGCTATCTATCTATCTATCTATCTATCGATAAATAACTAAATTTATATATATATATTATGTATATAATATATATATAGTAATTATATTATATTATATCTCATATATATTAAATATTAAATAATTATATTATATATAATAATATATATATACACTAAATAATACATATTATATATCATACATTATATATTATATATATATATAAATCATTAAATCCACATTTTCTTGGTGAAATAACTATCTTCCCTTTGTTCCCAGAAAGTACGGTTGGAGCTAAGCGGGGATGATTTCTCCGCCAAGGGACATCAGCAGCGCCTGTCTGTGACTCGGTTGTGCCGACCTGGCGCTACCGTTGCTACCTGGAAATTATGTCGAGGATCATCTCACTAAACCAGTAGCAAATGTGTTAGTTAGCATGTGGGGTTGAAACACATTTATATATATGGCAGTGTGTCAAAACCCTATACCCCTGGTGGACATCAAAATAGCTGGTAAATGGATGTTCATCCCACTAAAAATGGTATTAATAGGTATTGACCCATACCCATTTAATAATACTAATAATAACAAGTAATGAACAATAATAAGAATAAGAAAATACGAATAATAGTAATAACAATTATTAAGAATAATATACCCTCTGGTTATGACTAACATAGCCATGGAAGCCATGGCCCATAGAAATAGAGGGCTTACCGAACTTAAAAATGGGTGGATCTTTCCATGGCAAACTGTTAGTTCTAACCAGAGGGTAATATATATATATATATATATGACATATCTATATTGGATAGTCCACTGAATGAAGACTTACTTACGTTCACCACGGTCTTTTTAAAGGGTAACTAATTGGGATGATCCTCCAAGTCGGCCCCTTGACTTTGCTGATTTACCTACATTATCAATGGGATATTTAATGGGAATATCATGGCTTTATCCTGGGTTTATGCTAGATACATCATGATATATGGAGGTAGTTATGTTCATTCATTGGGTCTAAAACTCGGGGGGCACCTTGTTTCACTCATATTTGAGTGAGTTTATGGTGGATATATCAAACTAGCAAAGTTAGGGGGCTTTATAAACCAACTTTGAACTAGTATGGCTTCTCAGGGATTTGTTCGGTGAACATCCAGCCAAACACCACGAATGTTGGTGGCTAAAATAATGGTGCCAACGATTTCAAAGGCCTACGGCACCTGCAAACATTAAAAGCATGGAAACTATGGATTCTGATGTTGATGATGTTTGTTTTTCTATGGCTCCTGGCTGAGCAAATTAGGGTCTTCAATGTTGCATTGAAAGCCACACTTGCTATTTCCAATATGCAAAAAATGTCCAAATCCAAATCCATGGTTGAGGAAGGGTCTTGGTTTGTTTGTAAATTGGCTCATCTGTGGTAGATCAATTGAGCTTGCCCACTAGTTGATTAAAGTCGACCCTCGACTAAGAACCCCTTGGGCTGTATTACAGGGGGGGGCACAGTAAATTATATGAGTTATATGTGTATATCTAAAACTATAATACAATATATATATATAATCCATATCTATATATAATATAATATATAAAATCATAATATAAAATAAGTAATAAAATAGCATATAATATAATATAATGTAATATAATATAATATAATGTAATCTAAAATAATACAATATAATATAATAGAATAGAATAGAATATAATATAATATAATATAATATAATATAATGTAATCTAAAATAACACAATATAATATAATATAATATAATATAATATAATATAATATAATATATAATAGATTAGATAGATAGCTAGATAGATAGATAGGTAGGTAGATAGATAAATAGATATAAAAATATAAAGATATCACTGTTGAAGGGAAACCAACCAATTCATCAACCAGGGTGAATCAACTTCAACGGCTTCGAAAAGGGTTGACCGTGTGCCATGCTGTGCCATGGCCCATGACCTCAAGGTCGACACCAACGCATCGACGATCTCATCCAAATACTTGGACATAAAGTCACTACCCACCTGAACGCCAAGTTACAGGCGTGGAGTGTGGGAAAAGAATGGAAAAGAAACAACCTGGCCGGGATCATTTGGTAAACAAAACAGAAGAATCTACAGGAAATCATATGGCTGATTTACCTGCCAGATATTGCAGGGTTCCTGTCATCCGATGAACCAATTGTGGGATTGGTAGTTGTGGGATCCCAAGTACTCGTCCACGACCCGTGTCACGGGTCACTTTGGACATCAAATCTACAAGTGGATTTACATGGTTCAACATGTTGTTTAGGCAACACATTGTAGGACTACAGGTAGTCAATGTGCATCTACTAGCCCTTGGAGTTGTGGTTTCCAAAACGATACATATATCATTATATATCATCATATATCATCATATATCATCATATATCATCATATATCATCATATATCATCATATATCCTGACCACCTAAACCCTACTTAGCCTATTACCAACTTACCGTACCTATTCTGAGAGCCCCTCGAACAAACGAAGAACACCCTGGTTTTGGCCCTGCGCCTTGATGCAAATCTCACCGACGGCCCAAGACGCATTATTGCTGACCTCGGCTGCCAATGATGACTCGGGCCCTAAGGAGGCCATACAGCCGGCATTTCGATTGGGTTTTGAATATACTTTTTGCTGGTTTTTGTGTCCATGGTACCCCCAGTTATGTTTGTTGGTTTATAATCCCCATTAACTATAGATATAGCCCCCATAAACCCTAGTTATTGGACTTATAAACCAAGTTAGCTAACGAACTGGGGCACCACCTTGTAGACATTCTTTTGCGGCAACTGAGAGAGGTTTTTCCAGCTGTGGTGAACCATACCGAAACAGAAGCAAACTCGAAGCATCTGTGCATATTCAATCCGTGGATATCAAGATGAACAACCAAGATACTGTCGTAAACTCAAATCATCAGTGGATAGTTATATTTATATAGGGTGTATATAATGTCCATATCTTTCCTGATATTTCCTGTAGATTTTGCAGGAAACCTCCATGGGTTTCCTGCCAGACCCGTTTCACATCCCTCGGTATCTCCTGGCGTCCGGACCGTCGCGGAGCTATTCTCCCGAAGAGCCTTTGCACCTGGGAAATCGGTGGCATTGACCGTTTTTTTTCGGATTGGCAGATTGGTGTTGTTGGGAAAATCTACAGGAAACCATGGTTTTTACATGTTTTTACCATCAAATAATGTCAAATATAGGGGTTTCCTGCAAATTTTCCCATCATCCAATTCTACGCTTTTTTGCGGGAATATGAATGGACTGCAGGGCTATCCTCCCAGCAAAATCCAGTTTACCCACCGAGGATTACTAACGGCTATACCATGCACAAGTTACAACGATGGCTACTAAGCATTTCTTCCGATGTGTCTGTGTGGCCCCCAAGTTCGAATATGCTGGATTACATCTACGGTTGATGCCCCAAGTTCGAATCTGCTGGATTATATCTACATATGGTTGATGGTAGATCTATACCCAACTGAAAACTGCAGACGGGGTGGTTTGATCATAGGGGATATCTTCCAAGTAGCAACTGGAATGCACAGTACCCCCCAGTGAGGTCTTTGTACTTCCCAACTGAGTGCCAAACATTGGGGCAATAACTGTGGCAAAAACGGTGCCAAATACCTGGGAGAATTGGCCGTTCAACTCAAAATTAGTGTGCAGCGAGCTTGCCCAAAAACATAATATCCCGAGCCACCTGTTCCTCATCAAAGAAGCCACATGTCCAGACAAAGACAATATAGAGACATGCAGGATATGGACTGTGACACCTCTACTGTGGTGAAGGAGACTTCTTATCCAACAAAGGCAAATACGGAAATAGAAACACTGTACTTTATTGACAGCGCTGATGTTTTTTGATTCCGCTCAACCATGAGGATGCGCATCCCAGTAAGCGATCGAACAACCCTGGGTTCGAAAATCATACTCATCTATAAGTTGTTTTGCCGGGGTAATGAGCCAGTTCCTTTACTGGGTATTTTTCAAGTTGACGATGGATCATGGATAAATGTTGTTCATTCGTCAACCTGAAATAAGGTGACATTTGGGATCATTTCGGGATAGTTGCCCTTACAAACCATCATTTCTAGTGATATTGTGGTGACCTCCTTGCAACTTAACAAGATGAGGCTTGAGCTCCTAGTCACTAGTCTTGGTAAAGTCTGTAATGCTTGGTGAAACATCTGAAGTCCGCTTATGGCATAAATGGCCAAACAACTTCTAGAGGCCAAACAACCCCATAAAGGCTACACCTCTGGGCAAATCAGAATCATTCACCAAACTGAGGTTAGCCATATTGCGATGATGCCTTTGGTAGCAATCATTTGGAGGTTTCCTAAGTCATGGGGGTACCCACAAATCATCCATGCATATGTTAATTAGATTTTCCATTAACAACATTTATAAACCATCCATTTTGGGGTATCCCCATAAATAAATAACTAAAAAACATTGGTGTTGAGGTCGTTGGTGCTCGGTCTTTGTCAGTGCACCAAGGTTGCTCCTAGCCTATTAGCTTCATAAGCTCCGATTTTCGTTGATTCAATCGCTTACAGCACTCTTTGTAGCTGAAACCTTGGCATAAACAACCAACTCCCACATGGGGGTTTCCATTGAATGGCGCTACCCCAATAGCTGGATGGTTTATGGAAAAACATATTTACATATTTTAAATTGTTGATAAGGCGATATCCCCATTTTAGGAAACTCCCCACATGTTCCGTCAAAAAGACGTAATCTTCGTCGGTGTCGGCAACATTTACCACCCATGATCCCATGATGACTTCATGCAGGTCAATCTTGACCGCATGGAATTCATCCCAGGGCCTTGTCTTGTGCATCACACCAAGTTACATAGAATCGATGTTCTCCAGTCGAGTGTCTGAAAATAGGTTTTTTCGAGGTATAGCGAATATATCCCAAAATTATTTTCTCAAGATGTTTAATGATAGAATATTAGGAAGAACTTAATGCATGAATTTTGGAGTTCTGCCGTTCTGCCCTGAAGACGCAACCAGTCCAGATGTACAGCTCCAGTCCCGCCCGGAAGGTGATCAACCAAAGTTGGCCTCTAGTTGGATTACAGAATAACGAGGGCTTCTCTAGTGATATTCTCGTAGTGAGATGGTTTTTACAAGCCAACGCAACGAAAAGAGGGCAACCGCTGGGGACCCACGTTTTTTTTTTCGCAGCTCAGTTGCTGAATGCAATGCTTCGCTGAATCTCCCACCAGCGCAAAAGCGCTCTGCTTTACCTCCGATGATCAGCTGAAAGGTGATGGGGCCCCCTCCGGGCCCATGTTGGGCCTCCATAAATGCCATAGCTAAGCGGCTTGAAAACTCGGTGAGTTCTATGGTTTATGAGGGGTACAACTATAGTAATCATGGGGTCCCAACCTCGTATCATTGGATGATATATCCCATCCCAGTTGCGAAAGTGTTGCAAACCCTCTGGAAATCCAACATACCGCTAGAAACTGGCCATGTTTAAGAGGATAATAGGTAAATTGTCTGCATATTTGGGTAATTTCCCATGGCTATGTTAAATTATACAACAGATGTTAAATGAAGGTTTCTGAACATCCAAGTATTGTTAAGAATCACAAGAAGAGAACCAACAAAAACAGGGATATCTGTCTTGAATTACGGACATCCAGCCAAATCTTGTAACAACAGCGGGTCTGACATTTGGCAAGCGGTCAAACATATAGAACCGGGCCAACATCTTGCAACTTTCCCAGCAATTCATTGCGTGAACCGTGAACACACAAAACACAATTTCGAATCATCTATGTGTGTGTGTGTCCCCTGATTGCTACTTTTTTTCAGTTGCACCCCCCAGTGATAGGTTAGTTTATAATTTCTATCCCAGTAGTTTGATATATGGAGGTTTCCAATCCATGGGGGTACCCCCAATCATCCATTTTAGATATAGGAGGTACAGTACCAAGCCCAATCCATTTTTTTTGCTGAATTGACTAGAAATCAATGTTGGTTCAATGTTGGTTCAATGTTGAATCACACAGAATCACCAATGTTTGTTGCCTAAACCATGGTTAAACCAACATTTTTGTTTGTTAAATCACCATTTTTTTGACTTGGTTTCCCTTTTCGGCATAGCCAAGAAAACAAACATACCTCCATATGGCATGCCATGTCCCACTAAAGCACTAAATCAACAATTTTGGTTCGACCAGCATTTCTCGTCCCATTTCGAGATCGCCATTGGTGACGACCACGTCGCCGCCTGTAGGGCCGTGTCTTTCAGGACCTCCGGCACCACAGAGAGGAAGTTCTGTTGCTGCAAGACCTGGAGGAGATCTCAGGATGGTAAGATTTTGACAGTCTGGGATTATCTAATATATGGTAAATCTATGTTAAATGGTATTGACATATATCAAATGGTATTTATCATGTTTACCATGAAAATCCATAAAACATATATATATATATATATATATATATATGTATATTATTTATATTTACCATATTTACTATATTTAGACTAGAAGATATATTCTAATAATCATTATCTAATATAATATCTAATGTCATTATTTGTCAGTACTATATTTTGACAGTCTAGATGTTGATGGATATATCTACCCTCTGGTAAACGTTAACATAACTATGGAAAATCACCATTTTTTAATGGGTAAATCAACGAACTAAATGGGTCATTTTCAATAGCAAACTGTTAGTTTACCAGAGGGTAATATATGGTAAATCATCAATTTTATTCATCAGCTCACGTCTGGCAATATTTTTCCCCCAAATTATATGATGTTGAAATATGTTGAATGGTATTGACATATATTAAATGGTATATTTACCATGTTTACCATATAACACATGTATATATATATATATATATACCATATAACATTAGATGGTATTGACAGTTTGGCAATGTTATATGGTAAATACCTAATTGGATTCTAGATATATTGAAGATCTAACTCCACTAGTATTAATGATATATAGAACTAGTTAGATGTCATGTGTTTATAAACCACCAAAAAAAACGTCACTGGGACGGGCACCACATTGTGAGAATATACGTATGGCAAAAACATGTGGTAACAGTATGGTAATATGTTGGCATTCAGCCGGGATGGTAAACCGATGACATGGGTGGAACTCATTGGCCACCATGAGCTCAGCGACAGCAGCAGTTGGGGGAAGCGGCATCGAAGCGAGGGGACTTGCCATGGGCAACTTTTGGCTTGCTTTGAGTTCCACAAAGTGGTGCCCCAGTTCGTTAGCTAACTTGGTGCAAATAAGTCCAATTTCACTAGGGTTGATTAGGGGGTTATATCTATAATCCCTTCCTCCTAATACTAAACCTCCCCCCCCCCAATACAAAACACGGCAGGTAGTTTTTAGTATTAGGGGGGTATTTATTATTAGGGAACCAAATC
>Ga0126342_10016272_pt1 | contig 12975 bp, 8 predicted proteins | sample Cyp1metagenome_FD_92528 | JGI IMG/M metagenome (GOLD analysis project Ga0126342, IMG submission 92528) | Coral microbial communities from Lord Howe Island, Old Settlement Bay, Australia - Cyphastrea 1 metagenome | ecosystem: Host-associated > Invertebrates > Cnidaria > Coral ... | reverse complement strand
GGGCAAAATGCACGTGTGCAAATTTCCAATATGAATGAAAACGTGCAAAACGTGGGACATTGGATACAAACATGTATGAGTATGGTGATGAAAGGCCCAGGGTCGCTATCAGCGGCGCTACCTAGTTTTTGAAAAATGGTAAACTATGGTAAAACGATAAAATCTACATGATTTAGATGACTTGAATATGTTTTCTTTGGAATCCATTGGGGTTCACCCCCAGAAGTTCGGGCACAAGTCCACTTACAGCTGGCAACTGCACCCCCGACCAACCAGAACGGAGCGATTAATTGAGACTCAGATGGCTGGTGTTTTGGCTCCAGAATGTGTATATATAAATATATATATGTTTGTGTGTATGTTTATGTGTATGTATGCGTGTATGTAATGTAATGTTATGTAGTGCAATGTTATGAAATGATATGTAATATGTAATGTTATGCAATGTTGTGCAATGTTTTGTCATGTTATGTAATGTTATGTAATGTTATGTAACTTTACGTAATGTTACGTAATGTTATGTAATGTAATGAGTTGTAATGTTATGTAATGTATGTATGTATGTATGTATGTATGTATATGCTCATCCTTGGCAAAATGGAGTATGAGAATTAAAGAGAAACTGTACTAAAATGGGAATATGTTTGACACAACATGTGTTTTCTACTCCAGGATATGGGTTCATTGCCTCTATTAACGTACTACACCTATCAAAAATCACAAGAATGCAAAAAAAAGCATTGGTAATAGTATTTGTTATATATATATATATATTATTTATTACATTATATATGTATATGTGTGTATATTCAAAAAAAAACATGTTTGTGTACTGCAAATGATTGTCCATACATATCCCGGATACATCAAACCATAAGAAGCAATACTATCATTAATGTTAACCATATGTTAAAACCAACAATCAAGGCCACCAAGGCCATTATTAAGCAGCATAATTGTTATTATCATTCACCGTGTATCAACCTTTTACAACCATTCACCCAGAGTATGTCTAAATGTAAATATCTGTACCTATCACATGTGGTGCATATATATATATATACAATGTCAACCCTGGATTAATAAACCCCTAGATTGTTTTAATTGGGGGGATACCTTTTAAGTATCATATTGTGACTATTTGGAGGGTACCCCCACAATTAATAAACCATGGTTTATTAGTCCGGGGTTAACATTATATAATGTTAATGTGGTTGTATACCATAGTTATGTTAGTTTACCAGAGGGTAGTTAATAAGTGGCATTACTATCCTGGACTATTGTTAACCAGGTCTTAGCCATATCTTAGCCACATCTTAACCATTGACTAACCAACAATCATATCCTAGAAGATGATTAACCAAAGATCAACCATAGACCAACCATAGATATACCAATTAACCGTAGATGAACCAAATATTTACCCTAGATTTACCAATATACCATCAACCATTAATCATAGATTAACCATATCTTAACATTTAACCATATATTTACCTATTATAGATGACATTTAACATATTAACTATAGATATAACCATATATCCCAATGTTGTTAACCATATCTTAACCATATCTTAACCAATGTTGTTAACCATATCTTATTTATAGTGAATTTTCCCATTGAACATGGTGGATCTTTCCAGTTCGTGTAATGTAAACGTTTACTAACAGTTTGCTTTTGAAAATGGCCATTGAAATAGTGAATTTTCCCATTAAAATGGTGGATCTTTCCATAGTTTTTCAAAGTAAAATGGTGATTTTTCATAGTTTTTTGTGAACCTTTGCCAGGCCGGGTACCATAGATCAACGATGAACCAAATCCCATCCCCACCATCTCGCCTTTTGGTGCACCTCCACCGTCTCCGTGGTGGTGGTCGTCTCTGGCTCCCCGAAGAAGTGGCGGGACGTCTGCAACGGCGTAACCGCCAAGTGGGCGGGGGGTTTCCCAGGTGAAGATGGAGATTTTACGGGATTTTACGGGGAAAAAGAAGTTTGAATGGGTGATGTAGCAGGTGAATTTATCTATGTGTCATTGATTATTAGATTTTACTGGGGACCTGATGCTTAATGGTTGGTTTCATTGGAATTTGTTAAGACAAAAGGCGGCTTAACGAAGTAAAACACGGGAGTCGAGTTGGGGATGAACACCAACAGGGAGTAAACCAACGGAACTCCCGGTGAAGTCATGATCACCCAGTTTACCAACCAGCAGATGCAGAAGTGCAAAGAGCTCCAATATCACAATGCGATGACATGTAGGATGCCAATTTGTCATTAAGTTATGCATCTCTTGCTCAGTGTTTGGATATGTTTGGACGATCTGCTTGAGGTCTCCGTGCGGATGAAGCGACTTGATTTTCATTCGGAGCTTCAGAAACCTGTGGGGATGGTTTATGGCAGTTTATGGCATTGGCTTTGCCACTATAATTCACGAAGCTGTTACATGTTATCCATGAATTATTTCTGTTCCATTCAATCCAAAACAGCAACAACTTGAAAAACATGGTTTTGGGACTTGAAAAAGGAAAAAATGCAGGACCCCCCAAAAAACGCAGGACCCCCCCAAAAAAATGTGTTAGGCCAATAAACTCTCTGGACAGTTTACACACATTCAAGACCTAGCCGCGAAATAGACTTTGGATGACTTCGGAAGATGATGTCCAAGCCACCATTGCGATATTGCTCACAACGTGTTTTGTCATGTTTCGCCGTTCTTTCACAATTGTTGACCACTTGCTTGGCAGTGTCCATCATGTTTCATATTTGAATGTAGGTCAAAGCCATCAAGCTCTGGTGAGCACCAAAATAGGAGGCGAATTTTAAGTTCATCCCCTCCAAAAATGGAAATCTTAAAGTCCTAGGTGAGTTGGGTTGTAACTCTATATGTATACAACCACATTAACATTATATAATGTTAACCCCGGATTAATAAACCAGTGTTTATTAATCAGGGGGGTACTCCTCCAATAGTCATAATCTGATACTTAAATGGTACCCTCCCACTTAAACAGCCGTTTGGGGTTTATTAATCCAGGGTTGATTTTTTAAAACTGCCATTTATAGTATTTAAATGAAGCAATTACCGTAAAATTGCCACCTATAGTTGATTTACCAATTGAAAATGGTGATTATTATCCCATGCAATAATGTCCTTTTGGTAAGAATAGAGGGGCCGGTTTGGTATACCATCTATCATCATTTACCTGTTGTTAAAGGGGTTTCTTCAATACCCTCTATTAATCAACCAACCAATGGGAAAAGGACATCTATGATCCCATCATTGATAACCTCTGGTAAACTAACATAGCTATTGAAAATGGCCATTTATAGTGAGTTTTCCCATTAAAAATTGTGATTTTCTATAGTTATGTGAACGTTTACCAGAGGGTATCCCATCATCGATAACATTACTGCAATCCCCTTTCTGCCGCCCTGCCTTGCTCTTTCGCGTCGACACCAGGCCCGCTAGGCCCGCCAGAGCCGCAACGCTGGCGACACAGCCACTGGGCCTGCGATTGCCGTGTGGAGACTGTTAAAAATCCCCCTGCTATCGGGTGATCTCTATGGGAAAATAGGGGTTTTATGGAATATAGTGGTGTTTGATGGAAATATCATGGACTGTCACGGTGGGAAAATTGGGGATTTATGTAAGTCAGCATAGTTCAGCGGTGTTTAATGGCAATATCATGGAAAGTCAAGCTGGCTCCCAAATTCCGAAAATGCTAAGCTGGTGCAAGTTTACTAGGTGAATTCTACGTATGTTTTGTGGTAGATATTGAACGAATTAATGGGCTGCAACTCAAACCGACAAACATCACTGGGGGGGCACCACCTTGTATTACCGCTTATAATTATCCCGAATGACCCAGGTGGCATAACTTCTTACAATGACCAATCAACCAAGGTATGACTTGCATGGCTCATTTGAGATTATTGGGTGATTAATGGTTTCGCTCTAAAGATGTGGCTACGGGTGATTTTTGGATACAATTCTATTAATTTATATAGGATGCTTAGCTAATTATAGGTTGAGCCCCAAATTCCACAGAGCGTGGGTACAATTTGGATGAGATTAGATCATGCTTTGGGCCCCAAACAAAATGGATTGAACATGATTTACCCTCTGGTAAACTAACATAGCTATTGAAAATGGCCATTTATAGTGACATAGTGGATTTATCCATGAAAAATTGTGATTTTCCATAGTTACGTTAGTTTACCAGAGGGTAAGCAACAAATGACTGGTAGGTTGAGCACCGTTGGTTTGTTCTACTGGGGTGAAAAACTGCAGCCTGCACAGTTTGATCCAACGGGGGAATTTTTATTCCAGTCGTCAGCGATCCAAAATGATCACCGCAAGGATGATGGAAAGCCAATGAGTGCTAAAAGCTATATCTGACTTGGATGATGATAGCTCATCAAATTCCCTTCCCAACAACCTTATATGAAACGTGGATGAATGATAAACAAGAAATGGAGGAACATCAGCAGATGATGATGATGATGATGATGATGATGATGATGAGGATGAGGATGAGGATGAGGAGGAGGAGGAGGAGGATGGTTATGATGATAATGATGATGCTGATGCTGATGATGATACGGGTGATCATGGATATAAAGTCAAATTGATCAGAGTCTCAGAATGATGATCAATACTAGTGATACTGGTTGGTGGTTTCAACCCCTCTGAAAATGAATAGTCAGTTGGGATGATTATTCCCAATGTATGGAAAAATAAAAAATGTTCCAAACCACCAACTAGATATAATCACTCTAGATATAATGGGCTTATGTCTGGGAATCTGGGAACATCCTGAACGACAGGTAAGTTGGAGTATGGCTCATGGCTGGCCGTTCCCAGTTCTGGTTGTGAATCATCCGAAGCGGAATGAACCATATTTGAAACCACCAGCCATTGCTACATCACCGCCAGGTGGACCAATTGAAGATAAGACTTGGTTTGATCCTGATGTTGCTGATGCTGGTGGCTTTTAAAGGTTTATTTGAATCAAATTTCAAACCAACCGACATAGAAATACTCTCTAGTTCTTTCGACCGGAAAAATGTGGGCGGCATATTTTACGCCATATACTAGTGCCGGAGAACGCCAAAAATGGTGATGGCACACTGACCCCGGCCCTGAAAATAGCTGTTATCACGTGGCCGTTTGGGGATGAGTCCCTGAAAAAACCCATGGAACATCCCATTGACATCCATTATAAAATCCATGGAAAAACACTATAAAACCCAATGAAATTCACATCATTCCAATGGATCCATATTTCATTGGGTTTTATAATGGGATGTCAATGGGATTTTCATTTTATGGATCCCAATTCAATTTAGCCACCTATGATTCCTGGGGCGCCCAAGGTACTATGGCCACTGTACATTGAGTGTTCCGACGCCGAAGTCATCCTTGGTTCTGGCCCCAAAGGCGCCGAGGGAGGTGCTTCAACCAGCCTGGTTGCAACAGAGGGATGGGAGGGGGATTGTCACATAGTACCGGGGAAGGTGCACAGACTAGCCACCCCGTCATCGAGTGGCAAAACAAGCAAAAAATTAGTACCGGGGATGGAAGAAATCCTGCATCAGTTGGTAACTATCGGCAACGGTGAAACACGATAAGCAGTTTGCCAACTGATGCACGATTTCTTCCATCCACAGTATCATTACCCTCTGGCAATTTAACGTAGAAAACCACCATTTGATTTTTAATAGGTAAACCATCAAACAAAATGGGCCATGGCTGCCATAGTAAACTGTTAAATTGCAAGAGGGCATGCTATGGAGTCCTGGGCCATCTCCAGCATACCAACCCACCACTAGCCTTCCAAAAACTGACTGCTGCTATGGCGACGCACCACTCCCAACTGTGATGGTCATCCACAAATGGTGCCACCATCAAAGCCACTGGGCGAATTTTGGAACCAATACATGGAAGGTAAAACTCCGATTTAAAGACTGTTGATCCTGATACTTAGTTGGGGATTTTTGCCCACAAATCATAGGTAAACAGACTAGTCAAAGGTGAACGCAAACTCCAATAAAAGCCCGATGGTTATTGGGGTGCACACTGGTGTGCAATATGTTGACTATGTGTTTCGACGATGAAAAAGGCTCGGCATCTGACTTCACATGCTATAAATACACTGAGGCACATATACTAAACATTGGCACACCCCTAAAAAAATACCATGCTGTAAGATGCACATGCACTGGGCTAATATCACCCTACCCACTAACAGTCGACAGTGAAGATCAATATTGGATTAACATGGTTACATCATTTTTCAAAGGTAAATCACCAATTTAAATCGCTATTTCATAGCCAAACCACAATTTTTCATAGGCAAATCGCCATTTGTCATGCAGCAAACATGTGATGCTCATGTCATGATGATCCTGGTGATGATTGGCACCCAGACATGATAAGGGAAAAGGGAAGGTGTAGCGCCAAGAAAATGGAGACATCAATCAACAACCGGCACCCATTCCCAACACTATCATACATGTGCTTTTTTCTATCAATATTCCCGCTATACCTAGAAAACCCTCATCCAAAAATCAACCAATAAGAAGAACTCTAGTAACCCCAACAAAGATAGGCAAGTAAATCATCACTTTTCAAGTGGGAATTGACTTTCCCTACAGACACCTCCTGAGAAGGCACTTAACCTCCCAAATCGCAACCCCAAACACTTCCTAAGAAGGTACTTGGATCCAAAGGGACAGTAGTACTATATAGTATATAGTAACGATGGTTAATTATGGTTAATGATGATTCACGGATGGTTGATGGATGACTAATGATGATTCTATCTTTGTTGGGTCAATGGGAATTCCAGGACCCTAAAATGGAGGTACTGTACCATTGTTTTGGCCATATTTTGGGGGTATATCCTCTTACATAGGCCTGAAAAATATGCCAAAAATATATGGTAGGTACCTCCAATAAATCGTTTCCTGAGTCATGGCCATTGGTCATATCGAGGAACACCACCGGGATACCATCCGGTAATTTAAGATAGTTATTATTTTTTGCTCATTTACAGATGATTTACGTGTTGAAAATGGATTGGGGGTGACTCCATCGCCACAAATCGCTACGGTTGCAACCAGCGCACGGCCGCGCACCTTGCCGACAGCGGCCCGGCAGAAGGCACTGTGAAGGTCACTGCGGCGATGCAGCTGCCTGTGGCATGGAACAAGGTGGTGCCCCCCCAGTTATGTTTGTTAGTTTATAACCGTTATAACCCCCATGAAGTATAGTTTTTATATCCAATCTACCATAAACCAAGTGACATTGCAGTTAATTATAAACCAACTTAGCGATTCCGAACTGGGGCACCACCTTGAATATATATATATATTAATATTAATATTAATATATTAATATAATAAACTTTAAGTAAACTAAATATAAACCGTATATAAGAACCAGTGATTATATCTATAGTTGGCTTGTAAGTAACTATAGTCGGTAATTATAATTGGTATGGAAGTAACGATATAAAAGTAGATATGTAGCTGTAAGATGCTGTAAGTAGATATGATATGTAATCCTACTTGGCGTTTAAATAGATATATATAAAACCATAGCTTCATCACTGGGCTAAAAAATATATAAGCTATAGTTTGTAACTGTCGTAACCAATGATAAGATTCGAAGTTGACTATATCTTTGTAGTAGATGTGTCACTATACGAACTACTTAGTTGGTTTATAACTATAAACTAGTTCACTACATTATACTTTTTTCAGCACCATTGGTATATTATCGTTTTTGCCTTTGAATGGTGTGCATTCTAAACAAGTATGTATGTATGTATGTATGTATGTATGTATGTGTATGGAAAGCGTGTTTGTGTGCGTGCACCTTCTCTTCGTCTACAACATAATAATGCAAAACGTGCTGCATATATTTGCAAAAATCGATAGATATGTATGGTTCAAGATGTGAGGCCTTGGGGACCTTAAGTCTCAACCATCCAAGTTTCGACTATACCCACATGCGTGTGTGGTTCTGTGAGCACTCTCTCTCTCTCTCTCTCCCTCCATCCCCTTCTCAATGAGTTCTGTGAGCACTATACCTTCTGTTTTTTTAACATGGCTATGGAAAATGACCCGTTGATAGATGATTTCTTATTGTCTGACATTGTTTGCCTATTAGTTGAATGGTGGTTTTCCAAGTCGCAAACTGTTAGTCATTATCAGAGAGTAGATACAGGGCCCTTCACCTCTTCCCAAGATGTCAATGGCCTCCGAAGAACCTGTGGCCAAGAATCACCTCTTATTATCCCTTCTGCAATATTTACCCTCGGGTGCCATCAAGCATGGCAATTGGAACCCCCCTGTAAATTGAGGTTTATAGCTGGGAAAATTATCTATACATGGTGAATTTTCCAGTGCCCAGCTCTTTTTTTGGTTCTGGTCTGAAAAAGTATCTTCACACGAATCGCTCTGCTTATCTATCAGTTCAATGGGTGAAGTAACCATAGCAGTGCCTTTCAGCTCTCAACCAGCTGGGCGCCTGCCGCCAACGCCAGAGGCTGACGGATTTGCCGACGAGGCATGGCCGGCATGGCGCCTCCGAGCGCGGGGGGAATCAAGGGAAATCGCGTCAGGTAGGGCGGCGGTACCTTAAAAAAAAAACTGAGATTCAATTTTAGATGTACCCTTCAGTGAATTAACGTAGAGCCTGCCAAACACTGGGGTGGAAGATTAGTTTCTACTAGAATTTGGCTATTCCCAGGGGTATAATAATCATTATCCCAGGAAAAGGGGGAAAAACATGAAAAAACATGATACTGTAGGGCTCGATGCATTGAACTTAGCATTTGTGATGATCCTTTATTGCATTTAGACTCACCAAGAAGCTATTGACATACCAAAACATCAAGAACAACCAACAATCAGGACATATCGAAGAAAGATGAGAATAGAAGCAACCGTAGAATACACATTAGACGATGTAAAGCAGTCAGATCTTTTCAGGCCCCGTACGTAGGCCAGGGACCTCAAGCATCTTCGGTTCAAAAGACATGCTTGACAACCCTGGGGTTTCGCAACCAAGCATGGATAAGAACAACATATCGAGAATACAGTGGGAGGTAACAAAACATGGGATGAAAGGAGATGTGACAAAATTAGATACCAAAAGATGGATAAAGTAGGCCCATAACATCTTTATAAGATTCAGTAACTATGACTAGCATCAACCAGCAAGAGAATAAAGTACTTGGTCAACCCGAATCAACCAAAAATACATCGCGAATCCACAAATTTGAGACCCGGTGCAAAGACGTACCACTAGCGTCACTAGCGTGGCACGTGGCAATGGAAAATCCTGGAAATATCTCAGAATCAATGGACTGATTTAGCTGGAAAAGGACAACAAAAACACTGGAAAGCTGCTGCCCAAATAGTGGATCGTCTTGCAGCTTGCCTCCCACCATTCTGAGACAGGAATCATCTGCAAAGGGGAAATCTTTCATGTCTTCAATTGGGAATGTTTTTTGCCGGTGCGAACCATGCTCTTGCCACTTTTCGGCACATCTGGTTGGTGGTTGAGCCACCCCTCTGAAAAATATGAGTCAGTTGGGAGTATTATTCCCAATATATATATATATATGGAACAATAAAAAAATTGTGGAAACACCAACCAGACATGCGTTTAAGCACCCTGGCTTAGAAGTAGTAAGTCTCTCCAAGGTGCAGTAATGTGGTTCATCCAAGTCAATCCAATCAACCGAAGATGTTGACCCTCCGCCGCTAGCCATTTACTGCATCCATGGCACCATACGTTTGTGTCATTTGGCTTCCAGCTATTTTGGACCATTTAGATCCATTTAGGGGGTGTTTAGGGGATGGTATCATTTTGGATATTTTGGTTGGTTACCTTCTGGAGGGTCAAACAACTTTTTCCGACGATTAACATTGTGCTAGTTGGTTGATAGGTTTCCCTAATATGGGCTGCAATAAGACTCCCAAGAATCCCCAATAACCGGGTAGCATAACTCCGTACAACCGATCAACAAGGGTGTAACTTTAATGGCTCATGTTAAACCACCATGACTGATATTTAATATATAGATATAAACAGATTGATATTGGTTCATGTTAAGCCACCATGAAATATAGATATATGTATATATTATATCTATACGTATAGTTATCTATTTATTCATTTATTTATTATTAGTTATTCATTTATCTAATTTAAGCAACCCAAGGCTCCCAGCTGCGCCTGTTGATCCTCTTTTCCGGCGGCTTTTTCAGCGGCGGCTTGAACCGGTGGCTGCGGGGAGCCAGATTGCTCTAAGGCACAGCAGGAAAGCATCGGCTTGATCCTCAAAAACATCGGTCAATCATGTCATCCCCGAAAGGGTTCGAAATGGAAAAGAATGGAACAAATTGAAAACAACCTACCATACTTTCAACAGACTCGCAAGTAGCAATCAGATAATCAAAAACAGTATAGTAACAGTTATTGGCAAGGTGGATGTGCGTTCAAGTAGTGGTAGTCGATCGGCATGTGCACCTCCAGGAACCTAGATCGACACTTTCGAGATGGGGTGCCAACAACACCCAAGACTATGACAGGGCACCCAACAACCCAACAGTAATCAGGAGTATAACTTATAACTCTTATAAGCAACAAATACCAACAACATGGCGGCATGGCGCTCATAGGAATGCTGGCTTAGTCCCAAAAAGACCCCAAACCAAGGTGCGAAAGCCGCATTCTTTGAACATCTTTGAACTAGGCGAGCCGCTCTGAGTCTAGACATAGCTGAGCTGATCTTTCACAGCTCGGCTGTCTGCCCCACGCTGTGGGTTGCCCCAAGTGACTAGACTTCCACGGGCTGAAAGGGCAGCAAAAGCACTTTTTGTGCCATGAATCTGCTGAACGTTCCGCAGCTGTTCTTGGACCTGGGCGCTCACACCTCCACACTCCGCATCGCCCCATGTCACAACAGTTCCATCTGCTAAGATGGCAGCAAAAGCACGCCCTGTGGCATGAATTTCCCGAACGTTCCTGAGCTGATCCTGGACGGCACGGCTGTCACCACCATCGTTTCCATCGCCCCATGTAATGACACTTCCATCTGCCAAGATTGCGGCAAAAGCACCGGTATTGCCATGAACACGCTGAACGCTCTTGAGCTGATGTTGGACTTCACTGCTGTCACCACCAAAGAGTGGATCCCCCCAGGCGACAACAGTTTCATCGGCCAGAATTGCAACGAAAGCAAAATCTGTGGCACAAACCTGCCGAACATTCTTGAGCTGATCCTGCACTGCGCTGCTATCACCACCAGATTCCCAAATTCCCCAAGTCACCACAGCTCCATCTGCCAAAGTCGCAGCGAACGCTGACCGCGTGGACTGAATCTGCTGCACATTCCGGAGTTGGTCACGGACATCAGTGCTGTCAGCAGCATACTCTGGATCACCCCATGTCACAATTGTTCCATCAGTCAGAATGGCAGCAAAGGCGCCGTGTGAGCCACAGATATGTTGAACATTCTTCAGCTGATCTTGCACCTCTGTACAGTCACCACCGGACTCTGCATCGCCCCACGTCACGACAGTTCCATCTGCCAAAATTGCTGCAAAAGCACGCTTTCCCGCGTGAATCTGCTGCACCTGCCTGAGTTGATCCTGGACTGCACTGCTGTCGCCACCATCACGTGGACTCCCCCATGTCACAACGCTTCCATCTCCAAGAAGCGCGGCGAAAGCAAAGGACGAGGCAGTGATCTGCTGGACGTTCCTCAGCTTCTCAGCAACCCGACCGCTGTTGCCCCCAAATATCCCATAGCCCCAGGTGATGACTCGACCTCCAACACACCACAAGGCAAAGGCCCGCCAGGCTGCAGCAATCTTTGGCCGCAGTGCCACCGCGAGGCAGTCGCCATCCAGATCCGTCACCCGGTCCTGACAATCCAAGAGGCGTCCGTCAGGTGCAGCAAGGCGCAGGAAAGGCTGGTCCAAGACCTGCTGAGCGGCCACTTTGAGGTCGCCAATGGTTGCACTTGGAGGAAGGGAGACTGCTGCAGATCGACCACTTGGCAAGGAGACGTGAAGCTGGATGCTGGCCGGTTCCTCAGCCTCGTTTTCTGGCACCATGGCAACCAGGTCCAAAGTGCTGGTGGATGCCGTAGATGTGTCTCATAGCAAGAATTGGACACATTAAGTCATTAAGTACTGAAAAGGTCCTGAAATGGTTTTGAACATGTCATTTGGAATCAGAATCTAGAACCTGGAGAACTACCACAATGGCCACTGCTCAAATCATAGTTTGAAAAGCATGCCTTTGTAGCCCCAGTCGAATAGTTTGTATTCGAGTTGTGCAGAGGGTTAACTGCACTCATAGAGATGAAGTTTTCCTTGCAAATCCTTATGGCAGCTCATTAACAATCACCTATGAACTACATCTTGTCATTTTTTCAGCAACTAGCTTTCAAGACTTCAGGGACGGGATCAACACATACACACTCTTTCATATAATATCATACAACTATAGTCATCTGGAAGTAGATAGAATATATAGGATGTTGAAAACCATATTCCCACCTTAGTGAGATTTCTTTGAAATGGCCATATCTACTCCACGATGACTATAATCTATTATAATCTCATAAATGTATATATAATTATATTTCATAACTATATAACTATATAACATAACTATATAACAAACTATGTTACATTCAATATTCTGGCCGGCTTGCACAAATCCACCACCCTGCTAGAAATGGGTGACCTCTGTGGCTCAAAAAAGCCGGGTAATTCGTCAAACTTATATGTATATAATATATGACGGTTTGTCAAAATGTTTGTTCCCGGTTTTGTTGATAAATCGCAATTCCATGCGTGCCGCCTCATGTTTGCCTTTAAAAACATGACCTACCTTGATGAGGTGAAAACGTGGAAATTCTTCGTTACCTTTGGAAATCTTTC
>Ga0126342_10016271_pt1 | contig 12976 bp, 10 predicted proteins | sample Cyp1metagenome_FD_92528 | JGI IMG/M metagenome (GOLD analysis project Ga0126342, IMG submission 92528) | Coral microbial communities from Lord Howe Island, Old Settlement Bay, Australia - Cyphastrea 1 metagenome | ecosystem: Host-associated > Invertebrates > Cnidaria > Coral ... | reverse complement strand
TCAAGCACCTTTCGGTCCATCAGTGGATTCGCTTTGCCATCCCTGATTCACAACAACCAACCTCTCCTATAGGTTTCCTATTTTTGAAACTTCCGCCACCGCCTTGCGCGGTACTACTGGTATGTTTATGACATGTTTATGATGTGTTTATGATATTTTTATGATATGTTTCTGACATGTTTACAACCTCTCATGATTTGGGGGGATGGTTCATGAAATTGGCTTTAGCACATAAATGGATTTACTGGAGGGGTATCTCATGTTGAATTGGAGATCTTAGTTGGTTAACATTGATGTTGTGGGACGTTGTTGGATAGTCAACCTATGGAAATGTCAACACTTCACCCTCTGATGATGACTGACCGTTTGCAACATGGACAGTTGGAATACCCAGCGAATATCTCAACTAATGGGAATATCCAACTAATGGGAAGTTGGATATTCAACGAACCGAAATTCTCAGATTTCGTCAGTTAGATGTTAGTTGGACAACACTTTATATTCAACTATATAATATTGGTCGGATACCCAGTTGCCGAGTCTGCCATAGTTCATGGTGGTGTGTGATTCAATGGGATATAATGGGTGACCAGCATTGGCGCCTGGTAATTTCACAGTTTGCGAACTGGAAAATCAATATGAAAATCATACGTAAATCATCCAACTAAGTGTGCCATCTAATCCATAGCTATGTTAAATTACTGGAGGGTATTCAACTCATGGGATTGTCCAACTAATATCCCCAACAAAAAAATATGAACATATCAGCAAATCCATGCAAATCCGAGATTCAATGGCTTATTCTATGGATGACCTTCCAGTAAACTAACATAGCTATGGAAATGATGGTTTGCTTGGGAAGCTGGAAATTCAACTAATGGGAAATAATCCAATATATGAAATCCGACTATAGCATGAAAATATCAGCCAATCCAATTATATAGTTGGCTTATGAAACGGGAAATGCGGAAATGTTCACCAACCAATAGGAAATTGGTAAGTTGGGAAGTTGGGAAGTTGGAGATTCAAGACATGGAAAGTCATCAAACAGCAATATTCCATAATATTCCTAACCAGAAAACGTTGTCTCAGCAAATCCAATTGATCCAATCTGTTGGAATTCTCGCCAGCCATGGCTTGGGCTCCAAATAATGCCAAGCAACATGGGCTTCGTAAATCTTCAGGTTGTCAGGCCTCAGGGGAAACGAACTTCGTCTGAAAATGGGCAAAAAAAACATACAGTACCCATAGAATTGCGAGTAAAAGTCATAATTATAGCTATAATTGTTATCCACTTTTTGACATTTACCATACAGATGATCATCTCCCATAGAAATGGTGGTGTCTTAAAAACTGAGGATAGACGGACAGACCATGAAAGCCAGTTGATTCCACTTCGCGGGGCTGGATCTATGTCGCGGCTGGGCGTTCCAACTTTGGAGGTCGGGGATTCTGGAACACATACCTGTCCTGCCACGGAAAAAGGTGCAACAAAAAGACTGACGATTCCAAATTCAAAGATCAGATCCCTAAGTGTAGTAAACCCATCCTCCTAATATGTTAGTTACACATAGTCAAAATCTCTTATTCTATAGTCCCAGATATGTTATGATATCTTTTCCAATCCAACAAGAAACACATGGTTTCTGGCGGTTTTTCTCAGAACATCCACCCAAAATCCGGGACGGGATCCGCGAATCTCGCTCTCCTCCTCGGGAGGTTCCCAGAAGACACCATTGAAGAGATTGGTCGTGTGGTCCTGGCACCGATCAAAAAACAAACCCAGGGACCCAGGGACCCTGTCTCTTGAGGAATTGAAGAGTCTGTTGAACATTGTGAAGAACTAGGTGAAAAAAAACCCAACTATTGTGGGATATCGCTAATCTAAGTATTCGAAGTCAACTACACTACAATATGTAACCCCCCCCATAACTCCCCATATTTTTCTGTTTCTGTTTTGGGGAAACAAAGCCAAAAAAATTCAATGACAGATGTCTTGGTGATGATCAGTGTTGGTGCGGTGTTGGAAAAAAAAAAACGAATCCCCAATATATCAACGGTAGGTTAATAGCCCCCAACCCAATCATAACCATCATCTTATCAATAATATCCCCTTTCATCATTTCAAAACCGTGTGTTTTAAACAAAAAGACTAGAAATGATTGATGTTGATAGTTTTAGACACCCAAAAAGACTACATAACCTGATAGTTTTTGATAGTTTTAGACATTTTAAACCTCCACAAAAGACTCTGTGACTTGATGGTTTTGATGGTTTTAAACATGTTCCCCGCAACCCCCTGGTTCGCCCACACTCAAACAACACATCCAAACAATATCATATACTTATCACCAGAGGATGAATGAAAACACCGGCTATACGCAGTCATTTTGACTTTAAGTTTTCAGGATTTAGGGTTTTAATTTAGGGTTTTAGGTTTTAGGGTTTTGGTGTTTGTTGTTTTGGAAAGTAAAAGACTTAAACCCTGCGCAGCGATTTGAGCATGTCAAAGGATATGCGGGCTTGGCCGCACTGCTCCTGCCAAGCCAGCTTGGTCCAGGCCGGTACACGATCGTGCCAGCCGCCATCGTTGGCTTCGATGCCTTGAATGGTGGATTTTTGTTGGATGTTTTATTGAATACCCTCCGGTAATTTAACATAACTATGGAAAATCATCATCTATAATGGATGTTCCCATGAAAAATTGTGATTTTCCATAGTTTTTTGTATGTTTACCAGAGGGTAAATCCAATAGTTTGAAACAAAACTGATAATCCAAGCAATAATAATGATAATCCAAGGAAACTCCGATTATTTCTACAGAATGTCGGGTGGTTCATCATCATTGGTTGGGGTCATGTGTTTGCGGGCTATTCGTTGACAGGACTGTTTGAAGACAACTGCTCGCTGGATCTGGCCAAGTATTGTCAAGTGATTCAAATGTCGCTGCCGAAAAGCTTCTGCTAATCAGTCACATGGCTGGAGTTTTCGAGTTTTTCCCCATTTAATCCACTTAGTTCAATGATCTTCCCAGCTATAAATCTCCTGAACACTTGATGACCGCCATGTGGCTGACACCCTTTAAGGTAGATCTCCCCTCACAATTGTTATGGGTGCTGTGATATAAATCATCCCCAGTCATTGTAGGTTGGTAGGTTTATGGCATTGGGTTGCACACATTATAATCCGATAGAATATGATATAATTAGATATAATTGGGTATATTTAGATATAATATGATATAATTAGATCTTACTAGATATCATTAGATATATATATATATATAATTAGTATACTTCTACCGTGTATATCCAGGTTTTTGGACCACCTCAGCAGTTTTAAATAACGAAAACTCCGACGGCCGAGCTCCCAGCGGACTTTGACTTGTGTGGCGTGGTCGATGCCAGGTGAACCGTCTGCCTGGGGATCGACGGATGCCAGGTGGATGGCCATCCCACCAGGAACTCCGTCTGCTAAGGGTGGTGCCCCAGTGAGCTAAATCGTGAAGTTGGTGATACCCGTGTGGAAACCATAGGAAAATGTGGGTTTATTGGAAATTATAGCTCATTTATGATAGCTAAGTTGGTGTAAATTTATAAGTCCAATTTCACTGGCTGGGTTTTGTTGGTGATCTGAAAAGAACTAGGTCATGGGATTATATAACCCATTTATAACTGGGGGGGCACCACCTTGTGGAAAACATTGGAAGATATGGAAAATCATTGGAAATAGAGTTAATGGGATTGAAACCCATTTATAAATGGGGGTGCATTTTATGGCAGAATGACCCGAATGACCTGTATGTGAAAAGCTTTTGACCATGACACATCTGCTGAGTGGGTCAAAACGCCAAAACCTAGTACCCCTGCTATTCACGAAAAAATGAGCAAACTCAGAACAGTCTTTTCAGGTGTCGTTCTCCACCCCCCATCTCACTATATCTGGCACCTTGTCTTTGACTAAGAGAGCCCATCGTCCATAGCCTTCAGATGTCAATGGTGTGGTGTTCTGCCAGTCGTTGAAATTTCCGATCAGGAACACCTCGCGAAACAGGGCAGAGATGGATTCTGCCGGTGATGCATTTCCACCCCGATCAGTGTTTCGGTGCAAAACGAAATCACTGGTTTTCCAACCAGGTGAACCAGACCCTGCCTGCTTTGCATTGGGAAGCCATTCTCTGTAGACATAGCCGCCTGCCAAATGTCGACCAGGGGATGATGCAAGCCATCAATGCACATAATGCACCTGCAGATCCCTTGCCCACAGAGTGTCCTGTCAACTTGGGTGTGTGACCTTCTCATACAGTTTCACTGCAACTGAACAAGCTCAGAATTCATAGATCCTCTGAACGGCTATGGCTCAAGTTGATTGACACCCCAACATTTTCTGATTTTCCAATCTCTTCCAAATCTGTAGTTCTGCCAATACTACACCCTTAAAAGGCGCCTTTCTCGTCATCGCGGTTCCAGCCGAAGATCTTGTATCCCTCGGCGAATTTCTCGACGCCACCCTCGTTCTTCTCGAGCTCACCGAGCCACCATCTGTAACCTCACTCGGGCCTGAAGGATCCCAACCTGTATCACTTCAACCCACATGGCGATTGATAGAGTTGTGACCATTCAACCCACGTCAAACACGTTTAGAAAGGGGGAAGCAACATGGCGCCCACGTCGATTCTGGAACTCCACTTGTTTCACCGGATTGGTGACTCATTTCCCGAACCCTGGTGACCCTGGTGGAATGTGGTAGGGTCTTAACGGATGGGATTGGATCCATCGACATGTGATACATGGATATACATGGTTCAACCCCATTTTTTAAGCTTATCTATTCAACCTGATCTATAGTAACCACACAAAAAATAGAAAAGTGGCATCCAATGCTAAAATAGTGGTATTTGTTGGTAATTGGTATAAATTGAACCTTCTCACAGCATTTTTTTGGGGGCTTCCCAGAAAGGGTCAACCCCAGCCATGTTGGGGTGGTATCATCAAGGCCCCCGATTCAGGTTGCTGCATCATCTAAGGCTCTCACCGTTGACCCTGTCCCAAATTTGGCCTTGGCCAACGGGTTAAGACTGAGATAAGACCGCATAATAACAGCTGGCATTTATTATACAACTGGGATCATCTATTCGCATAGGACTATTGGCGTAGAACCATGATATACGATCTTATGACACTTAAACCCAAAACCATAGACTCTAGACCATGCCCCAAAACTTCAACAGAACTGGGGATGCGTGAAAACTCGCAAAACTTACCCTCTGGTAAACTAACATAAGTATGGGAAATCACCATTTTTAATAAGAAAACTCACTATTTCTATGGCCATTTTCAATAGCAAACTGTTAAATTACCAGAGGGTACCAAAAATATTGGGGCGATTCTTTCTTCATAGCCATGAATCCCAGCTGTTTTACGCTGTGCCGTTACGCCGGCTGGACGCGCCTTGACAGCTCTCCAGGCTACGGTCGATCTCAAAGATCTTAAGCGCCATGACCTTGTTGGCAACGACGGATGTTGATTTTATGACATGAGATTTGTTCTTTAAAAGAAAAAGCAAATCTATATATCTTTATATAATGATATGATATATATATAATAAATAAATAAATAAAGAAAGAAATAAAGAAATAAAGAAAGAAAGAAAGAAAGCAATAAATATATAAATGAATGAATGAATAAACAAATAAATAAAGGTAATGTTGATCATCATGAATGGTACCTCCTCATTGTTAATGGTTCGTATCCTATTTTGTTGATCGTCAGATAATCTTAATTAACTTTAACTGTAAAAAATGATGTCGTTTATTCTTTTCGGGTCTGTCCAGCTGGGGTCTACCCCAATATAGCAGTTCTAGTGGGGAAAGTGATGATAGACTCACCATGATATTTTGCTACTACTAGGTACCCTAATTTTTTGACCAAGCCGTAATAACCCACCGAAAAAGATGAAAAAAGAGGCCATGGATGGAAAATGATGGAAATACCTTAGCGCTTGTCTGAAAAATTGAGTAAACCGCAAATCTCGTCGGAGAAAACCATTGTCCGAACTGAAATGGCCGTGGGGTATTGTCCGATGGCCGTGCCAGGGTATCCTTCGTGTTCGGACACGCCCCTTATCTTGGTCGAGCTGAGGATCCAACAACGCACAGCCAGATGGGACGAGGACTTGATGTGCAAAAAAGAATCTGTTTGTCCCTAATTCTTTGCCAAGTTTGTGCTGAGGCTCGGCTGAAAAGCTGAAAAGAAAATGGCAAGGTGAAAATTTGGAAAAAGTTCGGGCACAGCCCATTGAATGGTCAAAGGTTACTTCCAAAATGGGCTGCGGTGACGTGGCGCGTTGAGACCCTCCAAAGACGTCTAACCCTAAACAAACGCTGAGAAATGAAAATCATTGGCCTGTGGCCTGTGGCTTAAATGTTTTTAAGCCAAGAAAAAGGCTGGTCTGGTAATGTCTGGTACTGAAATAGATTCAAGCTGCAGGTCCATTGGTGGCCTCCATGTTCTACTGGTTGGTGGTTTCAACCCCTCTGAAAAATATTAGTCAGTTGAGTCAGTTGGGATTATGATTCCCACTATATGGAAAAATAAAAGCCATGTTCCAAACCACCAACTAGATATATATCTCATTAACCATTATTAGCCACGATTAACCACCATTAACCACCATTTACCCTCTGGTAATTTAACATAGCTATTGAAAATGGCCTTTTTTAGTGGATTTTCCCATTAAAAATGGTGATTTTCCATAGTTATGTTAGTTTACCAGAGGGTAAAAAAAACGCCAGATTGTGGCTGGGTATTTCATCATCGCCTCGGCCCTAAAAACCGGTGATCGGTGACCTGTCCGTTGCGGTGCTGGCGCGGAACACGCACAACACGACATGGCGCCGTGTTCTCGGCGCAAACGCGAGTGAAGAGTTGATCAATGGATTGGTTTAAGGGAAAATTTACTGGTTTAAGCCCCATATTTAATGGGAAAATCTATGGTTTCCGGTTAAGATTTTCCCTTAAACCAATCCATTGAGTTGAGTCAAAAGTCAGCAACTTTTCTGAGTTCAGATGGCGAAAAACTGGGTTTTTTCGCCAAATGTCCATCATCCCACAGTCAACTGCCGTTAAGAGCTGAGCCAAAATTGAAAGAAACAGAGAGATCTGCTGAAGCCTGCCATGCGGAACATAGGGTCCCAAAGATGGCCTCAAAAATAATATCTATATCTATATATATATATACAATATATACATATACCCATTACATCTGACTTTCTCTACTTTCATTCAAGTTGGCATAACAAAAGTGAGGCTTTGTTTGCAGAGCCTGTCCCCCAAAACAATCTTAGTTGACGCATTTTTTGCAGCGCTTCCAGTATCCACCAATCATATCTGCCAGGGTTTCGCTTCCAGCAGGTTGCACTTCTACTCGGCTGGCAGCTTGCCATGCGAGCATTGAAGTGTCGCGACGAAGAAGCTCTGCAGGGCCCACACGGTCGGCACGTCGTCAGGAGATGTTGCTGGGGAGATGTCGCGTGGCCGTGACACGACTGATTAGCTGCCAGCTGGAGGGCTCAGTACTGCTGATTGTATGGCCTCAGCAGAATAACTTTCGGAGAAAACAAAAATGGATGCGGGGTTTCTCCAAAAATTGCTGTGACTCATTTCCGGCCACTTCAACAGGAAACCCAACCAAACCCGTAAATGTCAACCCCCATCGCATCGCAACTTGGATGCCCCGCTTCTGCTTGGACCAGCCACGTCCGAGCCTCTGCAGCCCCAAGGAGTCGCTGTTCGGCCAGAATTTGAACCTCAGATGACTCAGATGTGGTGATCCGCGGCCTTTTAAGGCTTCAGTGGCGTGCACTCATCCCACCAAGGAATTCCAAAAAACAATGGGTGTATTTCCTATGAAAATGGACCATCCGCCACTGGCTTTATCTCCAACTTGACCATGGCCCAAATCACTGGTGGTCCTAGAGGGTAAGCCCCTCACTGCCCTTTCGTTGAAGTAAATCGCCGCCTGCTTTTCACCTGGGTTTCCAGTGTTTGCAGCTGCTTGCAGAACCAACATGTCAGCTCTGCAGTAAGATGTGTGTGTGTATATATATATATATATTCTGATTCTGCGATTCCAACCCATACATCTCTATTCTATATGTTTACAGACATCACACTACAAATACACCGACATGCCATTACATTCTTACATTCACATCCACATTCACATTATGCATTCACATCTCATTACATGTCATTTACATTTGCATTTGAGCAGTGTCAAAACCCTGTGTCATCCCTTCAAAAACTGGTTGAACGGGATTCCCTTATTTTTTTGGATTGTCACATTCCCGCTAGTGGAAAATCCCCGAACCAATCATCAACTGATCATTGATCATTCATATCGCCAGAATTCCCCATATCTATTGGTCAAAATCCATACAAATCATGGTAAAATCCCAGCATTTCAAGGCCCCCGAGGCCGCCACTGGCACTCTGCCAGCGAGCGATGACGTAGACCAGGGCCATCTTGTGGCTCAAAACCTGGCTGAAGCGGATTTTGCTGAGGACCTCTTCATCGATGAAACATCATCAAACATCATCAAACATCAAACATTGAGATGCTGTTGACCACATGATGTTGAATCATCGAATCCGCACCGCCAAATCCAAGGAGTCCTCGAGGTCATCCCATCTGGGGTCCTGCCATGGGACGGATATCCATGGCATGGGTTGACCACGGGCCCATCCGGCCCATCCTCAATCAGCTCATTCAAAGCCCGTCGGAGTGCTTCCAGATTTGCATCTTGCTCTCGGAGCTTGTCCAAGCAATGTAGGATCTGCCACAGTCCGTGGGCAGTTGGGTCAACTCATCCGATTTGTGTATGTTTTTGTGTGCGTGTGCATATATATATATATATATATATAATATGTATATATACATACCATCTCTATATATATATACCATATATATATATACCAGTTATATAAGGGGTGTACCCCGAATCATCCAAGTCATAGATGACCATCATTGAAACCCATGGATCCACCATGGGTAAATGCAACATTTTTAGAAACCTCCAGACTGAAGTCATACTGTGTCAACTCTCTGCTGAGCGCCTGATCCAGTAGTTTCATCATCTCTGAAACCGAAAGGCCATCTTTCACGACCTCCACATAGAGAGCCTCCATCCACGCGCCGGTTTTCCCCGCGATTTTCTAGAGAGAAAGTCTATGTCTAGAAAGCCGAAAAAAACGAAATGGGTTGCCTCACCCGATATGATACAGTACGGTATCACCAAATGTATCACCAAATATGGCTATGAGTCAAAACCCTGGCGCTATTCTGTTCACTCCAAAAACTCTCAGATTTATGGATGGTCATCCCTCTAAAATGTGATTGTTCATACATAGGTTTTGATTCGTCCGCATATAATGTTGATTATCATTAATGGTACCTCCATTGTTCATGGTTCAATATCCCCATGTTTGATGGTGAAATAATCAGAGGTAAACTGGATAATAAACCATCCCCCAATTGGGCTTTATTTTTGGCTATACCACTATTTCAAATTTCAAACAATTACGGATTATTTTCGAACGCCCCGAGCACAAATGACTGAAATGAGCAGGAAAAAATATTTTCAAGCAGACTTGACTCAAGCAGACAGTACTGTGCTTCGAAAAATCCAGGTCTATGAGCAATTGCAGCTTCTGGCTGCAGCACACGCACTGCTCTATTGGCAGTTTACGGCTTCCACAAAAGCTTGAAGGCTTGCATAGGTCAGAATGCCTTTGTCAACTACTGGTCGGTCCCGGTGAATCTGTTCAACTGCTTTGGATGCATTCTCGAACAGCCCCAGCTTTAGCAAGCAAGCAACCAACATGCAGGAAGAGTCAGGAAGAGCGGGAATGTCCACCTTTGCAGTGAATGTAGACCTTCTTTCCAGCATGTTCTTCGAGCCAAGCTGCAACTGCCTTGGCACCATCCTCTAGAGTTTCCCTTCCAGGAGCCTCTGTGTCTAGAGTTTTGTATCGAATCTGCTTGATCTTGCTCTTTGCATATGCGGCTTCAGGTCCACCCCACTCCTTGGTCATGTTCACCACAAGGCCAACTTCTAGGCTTTTCAACTCCTCGACATGGTGAGCTAATGGCCGACCACCCAAGAAGAATGGCGTCCCTTTGATTTCAGATGCCACATCGAATGCTCTGGGATCGTTAAGGTCTCTGTGGCCGCTGTGGAAGTATGGTGGTTTTCCAGGTCGGCAACATGTGTCCACCAAATAGCTGACCGTGAGGATAGGCACATCCCAGAAGCAATGAATCCAAGCACTCCTCGTGAACCAAGTCGCTTCAGCTGCCGGCAGTAAACAGCCACTGTCAAGCCGTGGACCAATGGACCACCAAGGATCGTTTGGAAAGAGACTCCAAAGAACCGCAAGGGAAAGAGACACATGGCCACAATATGAATGCACATTCGGTGAGCAAACTGCATGTTTTGCGGAAAGCTCCGGGCTGCTCTTCGTCTTTAATAATAGCTTCTGACACTCGAAGACCGAAGGACCAAAAGACCACAGCCCGCCCGATCCAGGAGTACTGGGTCTCACATAAAGCTGCGGATAGAATGATTGGAAGAGCTCTCCAGGCCACCCCTTCGAAAAACCTAAGTGTTTTGGCAGGTAAAGTGGATGCACGGATCAGTTCGGCCACAATCAACATCACATACAAAAAATAAGCTGCCATCAGCTGCACAGTACTTTTGGGCACTTTTGGACACTTTTGCGCACTTTTGGGCACTTTTAGGGTCCAATGTTCCAGTGCTCAGACACAGGAGATCCAGGAACTGGAAAGTCAATTGCAACCAAGGAGCACCCAATGTTTTTTGGCCATGCGCAAAATCGGACCACAATCACATCGCCTCTCCCGCCTCTCCACAGGCAGAAGAGGCTCGATGCGATTCGCCATTTCCGCCTGTTCGGTTGTCGGAGCACAGCTGAACTTGGGACGCATCAAGGCCCTACATTTTGCAAGTCAAAATTGGAAATGTTGGGTACAGGGACCCGACAAAGTCATGCCTAAGTCACTCCTTTCGCTTGCCCCGCTTGTGAACGCAACAAAGAAGTCATGCCTAAGTCATGCCTTTTCGCCCCCTCCATTGTGAACGCAAGTGTCAAAATAGCCCTTTCCAAATCGGAACCTTTCACTTTCGCTTCTTTTTTTCCTCCCTGCCTTAAATATAGTCATTTCTTAAAAAAAAGGAACGACTTTGTCTTTTGGCTGTATGGGGCCAAGGTACTCTGGTGGGTTCCGGATTTTTTTCGTAAACTAGACGATACTGGATTGTTATTTTCAAAAGTTGCAAGTTTGGACCCATAGCCATTTCAACGAAAAAGTAACATCGTCTTGAAGTTGTTCAAGTTTCCCGGGAAAAAATGGCTACACCAAAGAACGCAGAAACTTTGGTGAAGCCGTGGCTTTGCAGAATATCTATTAGTTTTCCAGCCTTAACTCCAAATTCTTGATGATTTTTGGCCATTTTGGCTGCCAAGGAGCTTTGGCAGCAAAAAGGGCGCTTCTTCCCTTCACGCTTCGGCAAGGAGCGAAAAGCGTGAAGTCGACAGACTTGCAGAACCTCGGATGGTCGTTCTTGGTGGAGGATCTTCAGGAAGCGGAACGTAACATCCACATAAAAATACTAAAAACATGAAACAATTTTTTTGTTGATCCTTCCAAATACCATTGGTGTCGTCAGAAATAGTGGTTTTCCATCTTCCAAAAGGGGCTTGCAGTAAGGATTCTGCCAAGTCAAAACGAAAGTCACATCTGGCAGATCAACCTTTAACGTCACCAAGGTACCCCCCTCGTGACCCTAAACAGCTTCTCCACCTATGAAGCAAAAAATGGACCTATTACTCCTCAACTGGAACCCGAAAATCATGGGCTGCCTGAAATAAATTCCTGGAGACGGTAGTCCCCAAGTTGCACCTCAATGGATTTCAACATTGACCCCTCCAAAGTGATCAAATATGTTTTTTTCAAAGATCTGTCAACCAGAATAGCTGGGTTTTTTCTGCGTCCATGGTCAGTTTCTGGTGGCTACATATGCTCATCGGGATGAGCGAGTTTTCAAGCCTGTAAAATCACGAGACAAGAGACACTCCCAATACAAGCAGCGACAAGATCGAAGGACTACGAGCCACTGGTTGGCTTGAAATCTGCAGCATCCAAATGGCTGCGAGAATCGATTCACTTTCTGGCGGGATTTGGGGTCTGTGAAAACATTCGTCCAGGGAGACCGAAGGCTGTCGGCCAAGAAGTTGCTGGGCGTCACATGTAATGACCAGGGACGGACGTATCCGCGTATCCAAATACAAATGACAAAGGGATACATCATAGTGAGGCATACCGTTTTGATTTGAAAGATTTCCTCTTCAGATCTCTTCTTCGTTCCTGCGATTGCTAATTTGGGGCAAATCAAAGAGTGCAACGCATATCTATGCGGCGTACATCAGCGTTTCCATGATCAGCACAGGCTCCATCCCTTTGCTTTTCATGATGACTGGATTTACCACATTATCAAGTATGAATAATCCCTTCCCCGTAATAGTACACCCCACCAGAACTAAGGTTTAGCAGGGGATCTACACATATTTTGGGCGGTACAATGGAGATGTTTAACATTGGGGGAATTGGATTATATTCACCATCTGGATGCTCTCTGTGGTTCAAAGACGAGAATTATTTGCAGGAATGGCTACAAAGTGGGTTCCTCCATGATGTCCTCTGATGGGTCGAATCTGTAGGTAACCCTTATTGATGGCTTATTTAGGGCTGCTGTCATCGCATGCCAATGTCAAAAATCGAACGGGAACATTTCAATCAATAATAAGGAAATTATTGCTTATTCCATCGCATTCCCAGGCAATGAACTTTGATCTGTGGGGTGACCAATCCAAGCTCCCAAAATAAGACACTTTTA
>Ga0126342_10016270_pt1 | contig 12976 bp, 7 predicted proteins | sample Cyp1metagenome_FD_92528 | JGI IMG/M metagenome (GOLD analysis project Ga0126342, IMG submission 92528) | Coral microbial communities from Lord Howe Island, Old Settlement Bay, Australia - Cyphastrea 1 metagenome | ecosystem: Host-associated > Invertebrates > Cnidaria > Coral ... | reverse complement strand
TATATATATATATATATATATTGTATATATATATACATATTATATATTGTCATTATATTGTGTATATTATTATGTGTATATATATATGATGTATAGTATAGTATACACATATGAATCTCATCCTTTTCCAGGATCTTTTTACATGTTTTTTCTCCCTTGTCAAAGCGCCAGCTGAAGCGCTTCATCGAGCCGATGCTGAGCGCCGGCCATCGAGTGGAGGTGCGCCGGCAATTTTTTTTTTCGGGGAAGAAAAATACCATGGAGGGATAGAAAACCATGGGAAAACCATGAAATATCATTGGTTTATAATGGGAATATCATAGAATCTGGTGATGAAGGAGGGCTGATATCGCGGAACAAAATTTTCCACTGTCATGTCTGATTCCCAGAGGGTAGCATGCATTCAAAGGGGATTTCACGGGGATTTTTCATGGTATATTTGGGCAACGGATATTTTGGAAGAATTGTGGATTGTTCGCCACATTCTTGATTTGGCACATGATTTTTACTAGGATTTCTGGCTGAGGAATGATGATTTCTGGCATGTCCCAAGAATTTTTGGGCATCCCATATGATTCTCGGCAAATTCTGCCGACCTCATGATGTTGATCATACTTAGGACTGGAGGAAAAAAAAAACCCAAACCACCAGATGTTTCAGATGTGTGAAGTATAATCATTTTCCCAAAGAAAACATGGTCATCAATCTTATTGCATCAATAAACAAGCCTCAAATGTCGATGAAACATGTGGGATTTTGTTCAATTTATCGACCTCCCGAGGAAAAACAGCAGATGTTGCCATTCATTTTGCAATTTCGTAGGGTTTTACACATTGGTGGAGCCTGTAGCCTCGGGTAAACATACAACAAACTATGGAGAGATCCACCATTTTATAGCGTAAATCAACTATTTCGACTGGGCCATGGCTTCCAGTTCGCTATGTAACACATTACCATTTTGGGTCGTAGGGTTTTCTTCACATTTTGGAGAATGACATACCTCCAAGAAGCCATGTATCCCTCAGCCTTTTCCCAAGATTCGGATGTTTTTGGTGCCCTATATTGCCCTATGCCATTTGTGCCATTTGTATGGGGATTACCGTAAAAGCCATATACTTTCCCAATCCCCTACCATCTTTGATGGCTAAACTGGCTAAGCGCCCAACCTTCGGCACAATGCTGGTTGAATCCCCATGAAAAATCTCCTACTGCTTCATCAATCAACAGGGGAAAAGTGCAGGCACTGCTGGATAAATGGCGCCCAACATTCGGTACAAGAGGTTTAGCCTGACCAGCCAAGTTGACGCAAATAACTTGGTGAATTCTATGATTCTATGGTTTATATGGTTTACGGATTTTAACGGGGGATATAACTTAACTAGTCTTCATGGGATATTTCACGAAGTACTCGTAGTATTCATGTTTTTTTTTAAACCAACATTCACATCACAAAGGGGGCCCAGAAGTTGCTAAGGTCCAACTATGTCCAACTGTCCCACTTCGTCAGGTAAAGATGGTGCAATAGACTCCCAACAAAGATCCTTACCCTCTGGTAATTTAACATAGCCATGGAAAATTCAACATAATCACCATTTTTAAGAACGGTAAATCAACTATTTCTATGGCCATTTTCAATAGCTATGTAACAAATTACCAGAGGGTATAACCAGTGATATTTCATGGTTTTCCCATGGTTTTCTATCCCCCCATGGCATTTTTCTTCGGAAAAAAAATGGCGCACCTGATGATCTCATCAGTATTTTTTCGCCAGGTGTACCTGGTCATCGATCCGCGGAAAGATACGAATTACATCCACCGAGCAGCTGGTGTGTCTCGGTTCCCATAGTCATGGGGGTACCCCAAGAGCTTTATCGCTGGTTGGTTGAAGCCCAAAAATGGTAGGTTTATACAGGAAAATCCTATGAAAATGATGGTTTATAATAGATAATCCCATGAAAATGGATGATGACTAGGGGTAGCCCGAGGACGAAACGGAAACCACCTTAATTAAATGGGATCTCCAAAATCGCTGGTTTCATGGAAATTATGATCTATAAATGAATGATTTAATTGGAGTAGCCCCATGTATTGGACACCTTCATTTGGGGATGTAGATGATACCATAGAGATTTCACCGGCATGCAGATTTCGTGGGAATTAATTGGAATTATCGATGAACAAATCGTGATATATGTAACCACCAGGAATGGAGATGAATTTGGAGAGTCAACCAACAACAATCGGGATAGAAAATATCATTGGGGATATCATATATATATATATTTGTATACATAGAAGGATCGAATTATAGATGATTGTGCAGTGAAGTGTGTTTTTATGGAATGAATGATATAGATAGACTGTTCATTTATAGTACATCATGATATATCTAGAAGATATCTAGTACTGTTGTCTATCTATCAATCATCTGGTCATGTATCCATATGTATATCTATCTGTATATATATATACACACTCTATATGTTTAGAGCAAAAGATAGGTAGTGGTCGATGTATGTACATATATATATATCCATAAGTAGATGTAGAGAGTGATATAGAGATGTAGTGAGACAGAGACAGATGTGCATAGATATAGATAGACACACATATTTAGATAACCTACTGGAACAGAGTTTTTTCACCACCAAAGTTGTTTTTTGTATATCAATTCATCATCAACATATAACCCTGACTAACTAAGATTGTGACATATCCACTAGGTGACCAAACGATTGGAGCGCATGCTATTGTGACCTTTTGTACCAACCAATTCTTGGCTGGCAATTGCCACTTCATTCTATCCAATTGTGTATTGGGTCAATCCCGCTACAGTCGTGAACTCATTGTTTTGACATGATTTATTGAAACAATTAAACCTTCATAAAGATTGGGGTTAAGTATAGTGTCTTCCGCACTAGAGTCACTAGATGATCTTAGTATTTTTGAAGGAACTAGCATGAACTAGCCTAGTGTACCAGATATGGGAGTTTCCCCGACTAAAGTTGTGTTTCTTTACCTTGATATTTGCAGGCGGATCTACCGCAGCCTCGAAGTCCCTGACCCAAAATATGATAGCCTCTGGTAAATGAACACAGACCCTGAATTTTTTGCCTAGTTTTAATGGAAACGAATCTTCCAACCCTGATGACTGCCAGGGTCGAACTGTTAATTTACCAGAAGGTAAGATATGCTTAGGAAACCAAAATATTCAAAATTCGGTAGTGAAACTCACTGGGATTTTGCCCATCTCCCCATCTCAAAACCATTTTATCCAAAAAAAAGATCATCCCGGCCACTTTTTTTGCGTGGCCAACTCCCCCATTTGGAACTCTGGTGTCCATCTATCCATCTATCGCCCGAGTCCCACACGGGTGGTGGCCAATACACCATCTTGACGGGCGAATTCGAGAGCCTCAATGAGACGCTGGAGCTTTTTCCCAAGAGCCTGGGTAGTTTTCCAATTGATTGTGGATCATCCAACGGATCTACCCTCTGGTAAACATACAAAAAACTATGGAAAATCACCATTTTGAATGGGAAAACTCACTATTTCTATGGTCATTTTCAATAGCTAATTATGTTAGTTTACCAGAGGGTATCACCGGCTGATGGGAGCATACGAAAAAATAAGCCACTGATATGTGGGAGAACCCATGGGATCACCCGAATTTTGGTGGATTTTTGGACCTCCAATGATACGGTGGGTGCAGTTGAGGTTACTTTCGTGGGTAAAAGCATGGGAATTTCATCCGCTGGATCTGGGGCCCCTATAACTACTAGACTTAGAGTTATATATCTGGGTAAATTATAACGACCTCACTGTGACCTCACTGGAATCATAGTTAATAAGGGAAATCATCCCCAAATGGCCTTAATTCAGGTTAGTGAAATATTATAATTTACCCAGATATATCCAAGTATAACTGGAACGCACTTCCAATGATTGCACTCCTATTCCCATACTACTCCCATAGTGCTCCCATAACAAACCCCAATAGTATGGGAAGCATATGGGATTGGGGGTATGGCAGTATGGCAGAACTTTTCATTTGCGGGGCACGGGCTGGAAGGAAGATTGGTGGCGGAACTTTTCAGATTCGTGAATTCTTATAATGTATCCAGATTCCAGATTACCCTCTGGTTATTTAACATAGCCATGGTATAGATGGCCCATAGAAATAGATGGTTTACCTATTATAAATGGTGATTTTCCATGGCTATGTTACAATGGTAATTGTTTGTGAATGGTTCTTGGGAATCTATGGGAAACTATGGCTTTTACCACCAATTTTGTCGGTGTTTCCGGGGTTTCCTGCACATTTTTCCTTGCCCTTTGGTAATCAAACGTCAAGGAACATGACGGTGATCTTCGACCCCTTCGTTCCTGCAGATTACCGGTTTGATCCCCGCTATGCAATGATGATGTGCCATGGCCGAGCCTGTGTGAAGCCTCGTTTTCTGTGGAGAATTTCGCCATTTTTAATGGTACATCATCTAGCATCATCTACCATCATCTATAAATGGACTATCTTTCCATAGCTGTGTGAAAATGTGAAATTACCACGGTCATATTGTATTGTTCAAATGACCAATCATTTCTGGACTGTGATTGTTCATGGGAGAAACCAGGGTTAGTGGGGTATGGATTTGTTGGCGCGACATCCGCCACAGATTTTCGATGACTTCACATGGTTAATCTGTTGTGTACCATTTTGTTTCAGGTCACATACCCATTTGAATGAGGCACTTGACGGTCTATAAGTTAATCGTACATTTGCCACACTGAATCCATCTTCACGACCAGAATTTTCCAGGATTTTCCAATGTCTAAAAGCATCCACTTTCCAATATGTTCCAAAATTGTCCCACATGCTTCCATATTTTGTATTTTCGTGGGAATTTCCTAGATTTTCTTTATGTCCCTCAGATGTTTAGACAGAAACTGTTTCTTAGATTTTCTCACATGAATTTTCTGATTCCATGTTCCATCTCTTCACATATTTTCTCATCTCTTCCCCCAGATTTTCTGGTTTTCCCATAGTTTTCCCACAGTTTTCCAATAGTTATCCTGCAGTTTTCCCATATTTTCTCATAGTTTCCCCCAGTTTTTCCTCATCTTTCTCCTTCTTTTTTGCGGCACGGCGACGTCAGGGAGCAGATCTCTGCCTGGGGGAAGTCCTTGGGCACGGCACTTTGGAGGGCCATGCAGCGTGCGCGCAGTCATGGGAGGCGCGGCGAGATGGATTAACCACTTTCCATGGGTTAATTGATATACCTTTCCCACTAATACGGCTTTATTGTTGGACTACATTAACATCTAGCCGCTATAAATATTTACATTCCTTTCTTAAATCTATTGGTTGTTCATACGGCTTAGTATTGCAATACTATTATCAATGGATTGGTTGAAGGGAAAATCTTAACTGGAAACCACCGATTTTCCCATTAAATATGAGGCTTACCTGTAAAATTTCCCAAGTACCAACCTTTGCCCAATTCAGAATAACCATGGAACATCCCCATTTTGAAGAGGAAAATCAACTAATGGCCATTCTCAATAGCTATGTAACAAATTACCAGAGGGTAATGGCTTCACATTTTTGGGTGAATAGTGACTTGATGTAAATGGATTAATCATGGGTTTATTTAACCAATCCATTGATATTAGCAACTATTGTTGTAAAATAGGGTTATAGCCACTTGGCCATGCAGCCGGTGAAATAGCCATGAATCCTCATTCATTTCCTAGAAGAACTATGGAACATCACAAATTTGAAGAGGTATATCAACTATTTCCATTAATTATACACTATTATTATAATTATGGTTGGTGGTTTGGAACATTTTTTTTATTTTTCCATATATTGGGAATAAACATCCCAACTGACTAATATTTGTCAGATGGGGTATGTATACCACCAACCAGTTATAAATCAACTAACTAAAATCGGCCCCATCCTGGAGGATTCATGTAAGTATAATCCAACTAAGTATCATACACTATTGTTATGATAATTCCCATGAAATTTCATATTATTAGTATACGCACTGTTTTACATTGTTATAGTTCCATCAACTATTCCCACATTAGTCATACACTATTGTTATTATCATATTATTACAATCACACGCTATTGTTATTATAACATTCTAACATTGTTGTACACAATTATTATTCCCACCATACACTATTGTTATGAAATTCCCATGAATCCTCATTAATTTCTTAGAACAACTATGGAAAATCAATTATTTCCATTGATTATACACTGTTGTTATATTTATATACCAACTAATTGTTATTGTAATTTTCATAATATGAATATTCATAATGGTTGTTTAACTATTACTATGGTTATAAAGAATATTGTTGTACACAATAATAATCCCATTAATACCTATAGGTAGATATCAACTATTTCCACGAATTATACCCTATTATTATTATTAGTATTTATTTATTTTTGAATAGTTGGTTTATAATACACTAATTCATTAACACTATTTCCATTATATTATTGTAACTATTATCCATTAATTAATACACTTGTTAGTATAATCCACTTTGATAATCCATTAATTAATCCACTAATTATCATTTCCATAATTTATACACTAATTAATTAATCTATACATCAATCAATACACTGTTATACCAATTATAATCCACCAATTACACTGTCATTATCCATTACTATCCATTATTACCCACTATTATTTCAATTATAATCCACTGATATACCATTATAATTGGATTATCCATTATAATTCGATACACTATTGTTATTATAACATATTATAACATAACCACTAGTATTATGATACACTATTGTTGTTATCCACAGCTATGGAAAATTCAATTATTTCCATTGATTTTACATTGTTGTCATATTTATATACCAACTATATAAGTGTTATACAATATAGTTGGTATGTAAATATGACAACAAATAGTGTTCATATAACTATTTATATATCTATTATAGTCATACACTATTGTATATTATAACTATTATAACATACAATTGTTATTCCCATCATACACTATTGTATATTGTTATTTCCATTATATTATTGTAACCACTCAAATTTTGCCTCGCTGCCTCGCGAGGCAGTGGGAAGCTCTCAGGCGCTGCTGGCGCCTGGCGCAGATCGCCGACCCCGTGCCGCCCAAGGCGGCCATCCGCCTACGTGGCTCGGCCCGAGTGTGGGAAAGGTCGGGGCCTGGAAGTGGCTGGAAAAACCTAGGAAAATCTAGGAAAAACGATGGAAAAACTGTAGGAAAATCTAAGAAGACGATGGAAAAACATGGAAAAACCCTAGGGAAATCTAGGAAAACGATGGGAAACCATGGAAAACCTAGGAAGATCTAGGAAAACAATGGAAAAACGTGGAAAAACCGTAGGAAAACGATGGGAAACCACAGAAAAACTTAGGAACATCTAGGAAAAAGATGGGAAAACATGGGGAAACGGCTAGAAAACCTATGAAGACCTGGAAAAAATGGAAAAAACCCATTGGAAAAAGGTTGGAAACGTGCAAAAAAACCAACTGGAACGACCTCGGAGAAACTTGAAGAAACTGAAAATTTCAAGGGGAACAAACTATGAAACCTTGGAGAAGGCTGGAAAAAAAACGTGAACTGGTTGAAATACCCATGAATCCCCATTCATTTCTTAGAATCACTATGGAAAATCACAATTTTGAAGAGGTATGTCAACTATTTCCATTAATTATCTGGTTGACTTTCATATTTTTCAGAGGGTTTCAAACCACCAACCAGTGAAACAACTGGAAAATCACCATGTTCAACCAGAAATGGGATGTTTTATCGCTACACAACAGATATTTATTCGCACTAGCGTTGAAAAACTGGAGAACCAAGAATTATCACTATCCTCAATTCACATCAGCAAGCTGATACTAAATATCATGAATGATGGATCCCCAAATCGTCCGGACGAAGTACTAATGGCTGTTGATTTTGACCATGGATCATCATGGAGTTCTCAACAAATCACAATGGTTATACCCTCTGGTAAACTAACATTTTGCTATGGAAAATCACCATTTTCAATGGGTAATTCCACTATATATGGCCATTTTCAATACCTATGTTAGTTTACCGGAGGGTAACCAGGAACAATGAACATTTCACAATGGCTTCCGGATAATCATGGCTTAAGTCTCAACTCATCAGCGTGGACTGAACGAGATCTTAACCATGATTAGTTGGTTTATTTGTTAACAACCAATGTGAGCCATAGTAACTAACATTCATTGTCACTATGTTTCATAATATAATGATAATATGTTCATTGTTACACTTGTGTAGTTTTATTTTAATTGCTGAAATTTGCTAAACTATCAAGTATAACTATCATTGTTAACTAACATACTAATAATTAATTCATCATTGATGATTCTTCGTTCCCCAACATTTGAGTTTATGACTCCAACAGCGCAGATACTATAGGGTTTTATTAAGGAAAAACAAAACAAAGCCAGAGCAAACAGAAACAACTAACTAGAAAACCAAAATCACACAAAGAACAAAGAAAATAAACAAGAACTAATCAAAAAACCTGGGAAAATCCAGGTTGTGATTTACTTGCATGTTTTCTTTCTTGTTTTTATTTGATTTTTCTGGTGATTCTTCCTGTATATTTTTTTTTTCTGGCTAAAATCAACTTTCTCTGTTGAAGCCGGTGTCATAAATTTAGGTAGTGCATATTATTGCATTCTGATCTATCCCATCATTAGTTCTGGGAAACATATTAACTCATCATTGGACTGGGGAAGTTTTAGTCAAGTTAAGATGAGTAACTAAAATCAATTTATATTGACTCATCATGTGGCAAGTTCTTGTCAAGTTTAACTAATTACTTCGTAGCTCTGGAAAGTCACCATTTTTTTCAACAGTTGAATCATCTACAATTAATAATCTATAATCATCTATAAATGTGTTATTTTCATGAATATTTGGAAACATATTAACTCATCATTGATGGATCCCATATTAACTCATCATTGATGGATCCCATCATTTATCTTTGGAACCATGATATTTTTCACCATTTTTTTTTAGGTAAAACCATTGGACTAAATGGCGTTTCCATAGCGAGGGCAACTAGTTTCCCTAGTGAAATGCGTTCTAGACATGGAGGACCGAAACGTTGTTTACTGCTGATATGAGCTGATCGATTTCCTGAATTTTTCTTGGGACATCGAAATGTGCTCAAGAAAATCAATCATGATGGGAAATCAATCAGAATCTCATAACAATGGGAACTCCCACATTGTATCATCATCATCATCATCATCATCATCATCAGCATCAGCATCATCATCACCATCATCATCATCATCATCAGCGTCAGCATCATCATCATCATCATCATCATCATCATCATCATCATCATCATCATCAGCATCAGCATCAGCATCAGCATCATCACCATCATCATCATCATCATCATCATCAGCATCAGCATCAGCATCATCATCATCATCATCATCATCATCATCACCATCATCATCATCATCAGCATCAGCATCAGCATCATCACCATCATCATCAGCATCATCATCATCATCATCATCATCAGCATCATCATCACCATCACCATCACCATCACTGTTTCCCATCATTGTTCACTCATGGTTTCAGGTGATGATGTGGTGGTGCTGCAACGCTTTGTGCCTTCGCTGGAGACCATGTCGCGAGGCGCGGTGTTTTTGCTTGCCGCGACGAAAAGAGATGATGAAAAGATCAGAACAAAAACAGGGGAATTGGAAAACGAGGTTTTAATATGTCTTTATCGGAAAATTATGATAATATGGTTACTGATCCAACATATACACATAGGCGCTTTTTAAATCTTGCATCATCTCTTGAGATGATCAAGGTAGACATAGAGCTATTACCCTTTGGTTATTTAACATAGCCATGGAAAATGGCCCATTTATAGATGGTTTCCCTATCAATAGCATGGTGACTTTCCATGGCGAACTGTTAAATTACCAGATGGTAATATGTTTTTGATCGGAAAATTGTGGTTCTGCATGATACTCAGAGACTCACTTGTGATTCAAAACAAGGGGATTACTAGGAAACTTCTGTTTTTGTAGAGCAAACTGATGGTTGTATTAATGGAATTCATTATAGGAAATTAATTGGATATGTGTAGATAATCATGGTTCCCATCAATCTTGAGGTTTTCTTATGTTTCAAATGGTCGGAAAATGATGGGCTACGGTGAGGGTCTGCACTTAGACATGGGAACCTGGCACTGAAATGGGATGAACCGAGAAATCCCATCCCTGGAGCGTCCAGAAAATCAAGGTTTTCTCGAATGTGTTGATAGAAATCAACATGATAGAACATGTTGGTATGAACATATCTGCTTAGACCATCCACATTAAAACCTTTTTCGATCGCTGTTTGGAACACATTATTTGCAGCTTTGAAGCTGAGATCCAGACGAAATCCTCTAGTAAACATACGGAAAGCGATGGAAAGCTATGGGGGTTTCCTGGGAACTGGTCCTACACATGGCAGATTTACTGGAGGGTAACTCGTTTCTCTAGTGAGATGCCTTTTAGAAGTGGAGGATCTGCTTTATTTATCATCATGTTTCCCATTCAAACGAGACATGAATAAGAAAAGCTCGGATATACCGATATACCCCTTTTAGTGGCAATCGTTAGTATGTTTTAGTTGTGACTTGGTACATTTTTCCATATTTTCCCTATTAAAATAGCTGTTATATGTTGATTTTCCCATGTTATTTTTTTTCCCACATTTTGGTAGTGAATATTTTTGATACTCATTTGGGACCATGGCGGAAGAGCTTGAAACATGAAGGCTTTGCAAGTAAAGTCATTGAAGTAAGTCTTAAGGAGGGCTATTTTCCATATACCTCGCTTATCCTATCTCATAAAATTTGAGATATACCAGATATACCAGATAGATACCAGATAGATACAAGATATATCCATATACCTATTTTCCATATACCTCGCTGATTCTATCTGAGAATCTATCTATCATTATCTATCTTCGGTTGTTTGATGTTGTTTGGTGACCTGTCTGTCTATCTGTCTATTGACCATCCACAATTCCTGTGTCCATATCCAAGTCTCCGGTTATATGTTCCAGGAACTGCATGCTGAATGGTTGGTGAATGACGTTAATGGTTAATGGTTGGTTATATAATAATATACTATATAATATACTCCATTTTTTTGGGCTACATCTCCCATTCCAATGATTTCCGACCCTGAAGTGTAGAAGTGTGTTTCCGCCAAGTTCCAGAGTCAAATCTCCATATGTATGCAATTGTTTATAGTAAAATATCAACTTACTGGTGCTAAACGTAGGGTTGCTGGATGGGTTGCTGGGGGTTGCTGGGATGATTATTACTAGTGATTATGGATCATTCCCGAAAATTCCCTACTAAGCACCAGTAAGTCAAGATGTCATGGTGAAAAACCGAGCAGCTATGCTCAGATTTTTGCATGACAAGTTGCCCCTGTTTTTTCAAACATCCATCTGGATAGATTATAGAGACCTCACTGTGACGTCACTTGCATGATGGTTTATATAAGGGGAATCATCTCCAAATGGCCCAACATTTCAGCTATATTTTCAGGTGACTGAATTACCATACTTCAGCCTGATATACATAATTAGATATGATATGATATGATATGATATATATATATGTTTTATAATGTTATATTATATTATGTTATATATATATACCCTCTGGTAATTTAACATAGCCATGGAAAATCCCGAAAATAAATGGAGGTTTATAGCTGGGGAAATCATCTATTTCTATGGGCCATCTATACCGTGGCTATGTTAAATAACCAGAGGGTATATATATATTATATGTTTCAACTTTTGCAAAGAATCGCCATGGGTGAACTCCGCTCACTTTTTTTTAGGAGTCCATGTGCAAAACTGCGAGCACTACTTTGGACTCAACGACAAGGGCGCCATCGTAGCGGGTCAAGGTGCGGGTTTGCCCAGCTTTCACCATGGCTTTCACCATGGATTTCACCATGGATTTCACCATGGATTTCACCATGGATTTCACCATGGATTTCACCATGAGTGTGATATGCGACAGAAATTTTAGGCTTTTAATAAGCATGAAACAAATGGATGGACTTCTTTGCCGAAAATCGTAGGACAGCGTGGGGATAGAGTTGGGATAGAATGGGGTTCTATCATGTTATATCACCAAGGTGAGGGTTCATGGTGGTTTCGCCATGAAAAAAACCATGGTGTTTTTCCAACACAACACATGGTGGAAATTCGCATCACGACCTGGACCTGGACCTGCCAGACGTGACACGTCACATAGGGTGGGATTTTCCAACCATCAGGGGCCATGGGACACACATTTTTTAACCAGAATTGGGATACCCTCTGGCTATTTGCTACATAGCGAACTGGAAATATAAATTTATAGTAGTAACCATACTATTTATAGTTAGTATAGTTTATAAATTTATACCCTCTGGTAATTTGTAACATAGCTAATTATGGAAAATGGACCATTGATAGGGGATAAACATGATGATTTACCGTCATGAAAAATGGTGATTTTCCAGTTCGCTACGTTAGTCATAACCAAACGGGGATTCATTGAAAAGTCCTTTTCCCATTGGTTGGTTGATGAATAGAGGGCTTTGGACAAACCCCTTTAAAGGTAAATGATGATATATGGTATCTGGGCAAATTATAACGACCTCACTGCGACCTCACTGGAAATCATGGTTAGTAAGAGACATTATCCCAATATAGCCTTATTTCAGGTTAGTGAAAAAAAAAATTAGGCTCAGGATGACTAGGATCACATAGAAAGATAGCTTCCAACATGGCGGAGGCTCCCAGGGAAAACACTCGTCGATCCCTGGAATCAGATCTAGATGCAGAAGAACCTACCGCCAAAAAGGC